>Ga0075613_108_pt1 | contig 36236 bp, 46 predicted proteins | sample RifGroA1_FD_68367 | JGI IMG/M metagenome (GOLD analysis project Ga0075613, IMG submission 68367) | Microgenomates (Gottesmanbacteria) bacterium GW2011_GWA1_34_13 | reverse complement strand
AAAAATATGCAAACTCGGGAATCAAAACTATTGAACATTAGCGAGTTAATTGACGAATTAAAAACAAAATAAATATAATTTTTTATTTTCTGTCATTCCCTTGCCTGCCTACGCAGGTAGGAAAAAGGGGATCTTAAATTTTAAATGATAAGATCCCCGCTTTCGCGGGGATGACAAAAAGAAACGGGGATGACTAAAAGATACAAGGATGACAAATAATCATATACTTGTTACACTAAATAAGTGAAATGGTTTTTTAAATTACCCAGAAAACAAGCTGCAATTCTTGCTTTAATTTTCTGTAATATTATTTGGGGAGCAGCATCACCTATATTTAAATGGAGTTTACAAGATATCCCCCTTTTTGTCTTAGCATATTTTAGGTTTTTTATTGCCAGTATTTTATTATTTCCAATAGCTTCCCGAAATAGTTTAATAATCCATAGACAAGATTGGGGAAAAATTTTGGGTTTTGCATTGTCTGGAGTCACATTTAATATCACATTTTTCTTTTTAGGATTAAAATTGGCTCCTTCCATAAACGCACCAATTATTGCTTCTGCTGGTCCAATATTTTTACTTCTTGCTTCGATAATTTTTTTAAAAGAAAATCCTAAAAGGAAAAAGATTATTGGTATGTTGATAAGTCTTTTAGGAGTATTCGTCATTATTGGAAGACCGCTCATCGAAAACGGTTTTGCTATATCTGGTATGCTAGGAAATATTTTTATATTAATGGCAACATTCGGAGCAGTTGGTCATACCATCTTTTGTAAGCAATTAAGTCATAAATATCCTGCAAATACGATCACTTTTTGGGCGTTTATTATCGGTACTGTTACTTTTTTACCGTTTTTTATAAACGAGTCTCTTAGCACTCCTTGGATTATCAACTTGGATATCAGGGGTTATGTGGGACTGGTATTTGGTTCCGTATTATCTTCTTTTATAGCTTATTCCTTATATTCCTGGGCAATTGCCAGAATTGATGCCTCTGAAGCAGGAATTTTTACATACATAGATCCAGTTGCTGCAACAATCATCGCCATTCCACTTTTGGGAGAAATACCCACACCGCTTTTCATTCTGGGAACTTTATTTGTGTTTGGCGGGATATTTGTTGCAGAAGGCAGACTCCACTACCATCCTTTTCATAGGTTAAGATATGAACCTGACAGTATCAATCCTTAAACCTTCACCTAACTGTTGTCAATTTACCTATAATAATGATATAATTTACGGATTATGAAAGCAAATATTCATCCTACTTGGTATCCTGAAGCAGTGGTTGGTTGTGCCTGTGGCAATACTTTTAAGGTAGGTTCCACAAGATCTGAGCTTAGAGTGGATATTTGTCATAAATGCCATCCCTTTTTCTCCGGAGAAATGCGTTATGCTGACCGTGAAGGAAAAGTTGATCAATTCCAGAAAAAACGTGCTCAAGCTAAAGCGTTGGCTCCGGAACTGGCTAAGAAAAAAGCCAAGAAAATGGGCGTAGTTACAGAAGATAAAGGCCCAAAATCACTCAAAGAAATGCTCATGGGAGCGTAATATCAGAACTTAGAACACAGAACTCAATGTCCAAAAAAATAGGAATAAGATTACTAGAACACAGAACTCAATGTCCAAAACTAAATAGTTTACTTAGAATTTAATGACCAATAAATCATTTGATTTAAAACGAAGAATATTACTTTTTGTACTTAAAGTTATCAATTTAATAAAAATTCTCCCTGAAAATAAAGTAAATCGAATATTTATTGATCAAATAGTAAGATCTTCTTCTAGTATAGGTTCAAATTATGAGGAAGCTGATGGTACTCCCACCAAAAAAGATTTTATATATAAAATGGGAGTAGTTAAAAAAGAAGCTAAGGAAACAAAATACTGGTTAAAAATAATTCGATTAACAAATGAAAAGAAATTCTATACAATGATTGATGAATTAGGATTTGAAAACGAAGAATTAATAAAAATATTTGCTAAAATTATTATAAATTCTCAAAATAAATAAAATTTACAATGTTGGTCATTGTGATTTAAGTTTTAAGTTCTTATGAATAATGACGTTGTTATTATTGAATTCCGGCCGGGTCCAGGTGGTAATGAAGCCAAAATTTGGGCAGATGATTTAATGCGTATGTATACGCGGTTTGCCGGTATTAGTGGATGGAAAGTTGAACAAGTATCTGAAAATGCCATCAAAATCAAAGGACCATCCGTATTTACAAAACTTCAATACGAAGCAGGTACCCACCGCGTACAAAGAGTTCCAGCAACTGAAAGAAACGGAAGAATTCATACTTCTACTGCAACAGTTGCAGTACTTCCTGAAATTCCCGAAACACAAATTTACATCAGACCCGAAGACATTGAATGGGAATTTTTCAGATCAGGCGGAAAAGGTGGTCAAAACGTTAACAAAGTTTCTTCAGCTGCGCGGGTGAAACATAAACCAACGGGAATGGTTGTTTCTGCTCAAACAGAACGCGATCAATTTCAAAACCGGGCTGTTGCTTTATCAATCTTGCGCGGACGTTTGTGGGAAATGGAAGAAATGAAAAAAGCCCAAACTTTAGGAGATGCCAGGTCAGTTATTGGAAAAGGTATGCGGGCGGAAAAAATCCGTACCTATAATTTTCCCCAAGACAGAGTTACAGATCATCGGATCAATAAATCATGGAGAAGACTTGATGATGTAATGGACGGAAAAATAGAAAAAATTATATTGGAATTAAATACGCAATCGTAAATATCAACAAGTCATAAAAAAATTTTTAATCTTTTAATTTATATACATGACAGAAACACCTAAGAGTCAAAAACATTCGAAGAATTTAACAACTTTTGCAGCAAATCAAGAAGCGCATCGATCAAGAACTGAAAAAGGTAATCAAAATCTTGAAGCTACATTCCAATTATATAGCGAATTCATACAAGCATTAAGAAGAGAAGATAAATATGAAGGTAAAGATCCGGAAGAAATAAAGTTAATACTTGAAACATTTATTAAACATTGGGTAGACAATCAGCTTGGAAACACATTCATAACAAACAATTTTATGATAAATTTACCCTCAGATCAGCTGGAAAAGTTAGGCTTTTTAAAAAAAGAATCTATTAATAAAGGTGTTTATTATTACCCTTCAGTTAAAATAAACAGATTAAACAAAACTACTACTTTTAGCGATATAATTCATTATTTAAGAAGCTCTGGAAAAATTAAACAGATTTAATATTTGTTTTGTTATTCCCTATCCTGAATTTTCCGCTAAAGTTACAGTCACGGTTGCTTCTTTACCAGATCTCCAATATGTGACTGTAATTGTTTCGCCGACTTTTTTAGAGCCTATTATTTTAGCCACTTCTCCGTCAGTTCCGCTAATTCTTTGGTTATTTATTTTGGTAATTATGTCTCCCTGTTTTAAACCCGCCTTTTCAGAAGGACCATTTGCTACTACTTCGACAATATATGCTCCTTCCGGAACATCATTTAATAAAGCCAAATCTTTGGTAATTTGTTTATAGCGAATGCCCAAAAAGGGACGGGAAAATTGACCGCTAGTATTAAAATTTTTTAATGAATCCTTAACTAAATTTATAGGAAGCGCAAAGCCGATATTTTGTCCGCCCTGAGCAATTGCCGTATTAACTGCAATCACTTGTCCTGATGAATTAAGTAATGGTCCACCGCTATTTCCCGGATTGATTGCCGCATCTGTTTGGATAACGTTATCCAGCTGTTCTGCAAATCCTTCAAACGGACTTCCGGCACTAATTCCTCTACCTAATCCTGAAATCACACCGGTCGTAACAGTATTTCTAAATTCACCCAATGCAGTACCTATGGCAATTGCCATTTGGCCGACTTTCAATTTAGATGAATCTCCCATTTCTGTGGGTTTTAATCCATTGGCTGATATTTTCAAAACTGCTAAATCATTTGCCGGATCACGGTAAATTTTTTGTACGTCATATTCCTTATCATCCTTGGTAATTACTCTATACTTGGCTGATGTGTCAGAAACCACATGTTTGTTTGTTACAATCAGTCCATCTTCTGAAACTATAAATCCCGAACCGATATCTTGTTCAATTTTTTGCGGCGCTGTGTTGGGTTGTTGCTGGAAAATATTAAAAGGATTAAAAGGATCAATTTCAAATAATTGTTGTTGTGCTTGGGTTTTGGATATTCCAATTGTTACCACTGACGGAGATACTTTATCTACTACATCAATAATTAGTGATTCTTCATTGGTAATTTTAACTTTTTCACCACTCGAAGTACTCACATTTGTAGGCATTGATGGTAATTTTATTTTTGCAGCAATATCACTCCATTTGATACCAAAAGCTCCGGCTGATAACCCCAAATATACGGAAATTATTAATGCAATTATCAATATTGTGTTTCTGATAGATTTCATTATTCCTCCTAAATACTACAGTCATCCTGAGGTATCAACCGAAGGATCTTATTATAAAACAATGATAAAAGAAGATTCTTCGCTCCACTCAGAATGACAATTAATAAAAATTTAATATTTTATTCTAACACGACTAAGAAATAATTTTCAATAAAAAAATGAAATTTAGCTAATTAATTTTGTGTCGTTTGTCATTACGAAGAATGAAATGACGAAGTAATCTTCTATTTAAAATTTACTAGATTGCCACGCCCTTCGGGCTCGCAATGACTTTAGAAAAAATTATAACAAAATTTTTCTGAGAATTTGCTGAAAAATAAATTAATAAAATAATAGATTAGTAAATTGTATTCAACAATTTAAAAAATGTAGAAAAAAAATTAATTAAATAATTCCAAAGCTTTATTAAGTTGCAGATCAGCAGAATCTGTAGCATCTTTTATCTCTATATCGGGTTTTATGCCTGTGCCGTTGATCCATTCGCCTTTGGGCATGATCCAACGGGCTGTAGTTATGTGTAATCCTGAGCCGTCCGGTAAATCTTCAGGTGTTTGAACTGAGCCTTTCCCAAAAGTTTTTTCACCGACTAACTGACCACGGTTATTGTCACGGAGAGCTCCTGCAACAATTTCTGCAGCTGATGCACTTCCCTGATTTATCAAAACCACTAATTTTGTATCCAGCAAACTTCCTAAACGGTTAACTGAAAATGTTTCTTTGGTAGAATCACTATTTTCCTGAATTACTACAATTCCAGATTTAATAAATTCAGAGGCTACATAAATTGAGCTTTGGAAATATCCGCCGGGATTATTTCTTAAATCTAGGATAACTCCTCTGAAATTTGCATCCGGCAAATCTTTTTTTGCCAGTGTCACAGCTTTGTTCCACTCATCATTGGTTTGATCTCCAAATCTTGAAAGTTTAAGATATCCGACTTTTGCACAATCTGTTTTACAATCGGATTGCAAATTTTTCGTTTCATATTCCACACTTTTGACAATAATTGTGTCGCGGGTAACATTGACTTCAAAAGGCAATGCCAAGCTTTCCCTGGCAATTGATAATTTCACGGTTGTACCTTTAGCTCCACGGATTTTTGTCACAGCTTGGGGAACAGTCCATCCGATTGTTTCTTCATCATTAACTTTTACAATAAAATCTCCGGATTTAATGCCGGCTTTTTCTGCTGGATGACCTTTTAAAGGTGATATCACTACAATTTTTTCGTCCTTAATTCCCAATTGTGCCCCAATGCCTTCAAAAGATCCTGCCAAATCAGTCTTAAAATCGTTATTTTCTTTGGGTGGTAAAAATAAAGTGTAAGGATCTCCAAGTGAGGCAACCATGCCTTGTATTGCTCCATAAACCATTTTTTGCGGATCAAATTTAGTTTTATCCAAATATTTTTGTTCCAATTTGTCCCAAACAGACCAAAAAAGCGTAAAATCCACATTTTGGTTTGGTGGTGGTGAACTTTTGACCAATACTTTCTTGATTTGCAAATCAGATAAAGATAGGTTTTTTTGACCCATCCGATAACCAATATTTCCTGATATAACGATCAAGATAATTGCTAAAATAAATTTTTGAATAATGCTTAAAATAGGTTTTGGTTGTGACATAATTATTTATTGATAGCTGGTTTATTTTCTTTGTTTAATATTAAAATTTGTTTTTCATCTCCGTAAACCATCACTTCGTAATCATTAAAATTAATAATATCATCAATTCTTTCAATTAATAAATACGGTAATTTAAATGACGGTTGTTCTATTTTTTCCGCAATCACTGCCATAGCTCCCAAAGCGTCTGCTTTGGCTATAATATCGGAATGGGCAGTTTTTATAGCCAAAATAACCGATTTTAAATCTGTAGGTAAATCATAAATGGAAATTGGAGATTTTATCACTTTCAATATTCCTTTTACGGGTTTACCTTTTCCTTCTTTTGAAGTAATAATCAGACCGTCAACTTTTAACATGATTTTATCTTTCGTAACTTCTATCACTTCTCCGTGAAACCAGGAAATTAAGGAATTTGGAGATTCTATTTGTCTTTTGATGCCTACCAATCCCTGATCTTTATTTAACATGACCAGTGTTCCGCTTACGGGAGCTTTTAAAAGAGTTTTTTTAAATAATTTTTTATTTTGCGCCAAAATATCACCGGCTTTGACATTGGCACCAATTTTTATTTTTAAAAATTTTTCTAATTTTTGGGGTTTGATATTTAAGATTTTACAGAGGTTTAATTGCTCAGTTTCATCAATGAAGCTTTTAACTAAAGGATCACCTATATTAACTTTTTTTCCTTTGGAAACTAAAGGTTTATCACTTGAGGCTAATTTTAATGTGACTTCTGTTATTTGTGACATTATAGGCAGGATATTATCTGTTTATAAAGGGTATAAAGCTTAGAAATCTAGCATGCTTTAACTGTTTAGCTACTCTTCGTTGGTGTTTGCTGCAAATACCAGTTCTTAAATGTGACAAAATTTTTCCCCGTTCTGATACATATTTACGCAGTATCTCAACTTCACGATAATAAGGTTCGGTTTTTTCTTTACAAAAAGGGCAATTTTTAGGAACAATTTTATGTCTAATTTTGCGTAATGCCATATTTTTTTTAAATATTTTTAGAGTTTGTTTGAAAAGTTATTTTTTTATCTTTTAAAGAATTTTTCATTACAAACCCTTATGAAACTGTTTTACCTTTTAATTCCAATTTTTAAACAGCTTCTAAAACGGAATATCATCAGGACTGATGTCTTCCGATTTATTTTCTACACTTTCGTCCAAAGGACGATCAGCCTTTGGCTGAGTTTTTTCTGCTGTTTTTTTGGTACTTTTTATTTTTGTTACATTTGTTGCCCCGGTTTTTAGATTCGTATCACCAACTGGCGTACTTGCTACAGCAACAGGTTGCGTTACTACCGGTTGAGCAACTGGACTTACCGGAATTGTTGTTGCTCCCATCAGATCGGGTCTTCGTGAATCCAATATAATCATATCGTCAATTACTATTTCAGTTGACTGTCTTTGATTGCCATCAGCACCTGTCCAAGAACGGGTTTGCAATCTGCCTTCAACAAAAACTTTTCTGCCTTTGGTCAATAATTGACTGCAAAGTTCAGCGAGTTTATTCCAAGCTACAATTTTATGAAATTCTGTTTCCTCTTTTCTTTCTCCTGATTCAGTTGTCCAGGATCTATTAGTAGCTAAACCAATCGTCACTACTGCTGTTCCGGCTGGTGTATATCTAAGTTCCGGATCACGGGTCAAATTTCCAATTAACATGACTTTGTTTAAAGATCGAACAGACATAATAGAAAATGCAAAATGCAAAAATCAAAATGTAAAATTTTTTAATTTTTGGATTTTTTCACACCATCAAGTTTTAAAACTAAAGCCCTTAATACATTGTCGTCTGATTTAAAAGTCTTATAAATATCATTGGGATTTTTTTTGTCCCCTGCGATATTACAGAATACATAATTACCCTCAAGTTGTTTTTTTATCGGATAAGCCAGGATTTTTTTACCCACCCATTCCACGTTTGACACTTTAAAACCCTCTTTTTCAAGAATGTTTGTAAGTTTGATAGTTTCTGCTTTTTGTTCAGTTTCAGGCTTTAAAATCACTACTAATTCGTATTTCATAAAAGTATACCGATAGCATTTTAAAATGCATCGTGTATATCCTCGATATATTGTTATATCAATATATCGGGATATGTTAGGATTTTACCATAAAGTTCTATATCCGCCAATATGTCACATTAAAATTAGGCATTTACTTTAAATTCGACAACGTCACCGTCCTGCATCACATATTCTCTACCCTCCAAACGCAGTTTTCCCATTTCGCGGGCTTTGACCCGAGTTTCACATTTAACTAAATCTGAAAAACTTATTACTTCAGCCTTGATAAAACCTTTTTCAAAATCAGTATGGATGACTCCGGCTGCTTGAGGAGCTAACATGCCTTTTTCAATAGTCCAAGCTTTTACTTCAATTTCTCCGGCTGTCAAAAATGAGATCAAGCCCAACATTTGATAGGCTTTTTGAATCAGGCGTTCCAATCCTGATTTTTCCAAACCCAAAGATATCATATATTCTTTTTGCTCTGATTCAGGAAGTCCTCCCAACTCTGCTTCAATCTTGGCCGAAATAATAATTGAATTATTGTTCGAACCCGATGAAATCGGGTGAGAACTTAACATTGATAACTTCTCGTTCGGTGAAACCGAACTCGAAGAATAATTAATCAACTGATTCTCACCGACGTTTACCACATACATCACGGGTTTGCCAGTTAATAAATGCAAATCAGCAATTAATGCTTTTTCTTTTGCATCGGTTTCAATAATTTCTCTATCGCGTTTGACATCAATTTCTCCTGCTACGTGAACCACGTCTTTATCATCAAATTCCCGAACTACATGACAAATCAAATCGCATTCCCGGATATGGGATAAAAACTTATTTCCTAAACCTTCTCCTTTGGCTGCGCCTTTAACCAATCCCGCAATATCCACAAATTGAACTACAGCAGGAACAAGTGGAGGAACAATCCCAATTTCTTGTTTAACAATTTGAGCTAATTTTTCAAGTCTTGAATCAGGCACAGCTACAACCCCCACATTTGGTTCAATTGTGCAAAAAGGATAAGCAGCTACAGAAGCGACTTGTTTTTTCAAAAGCGCGTTAAATAAGGTTGATTTCCCTGCATTTGGCAATCCCACAATCCCGACTTTTAAATTCATATTAGGAATTGTATCACGAAAAGGGAGGTCTTAAATAGGTTGTTCTGACAAGCTTCCTAATTTCAAAGCTAAGCTTTAAAAATTCTATTTCTAAGCAATAAATGGCACGTTAGCTTTTAATTCTGTTCTCAGGTAATAATCAATGAAATTTTCTATAGTATCTTGATTTAATTTACCGGCTTTTAAAGCTTTGAATATATTAGATTGATGTTCAACCAAATTTTTTGAAAAAACTTGAAACCCAAGTACTAAGTAATAACCTTCGTATTCTTCGTTTAATACTTCGATAATAAAACTTTTTTCTGATAAAACAAATCTCAACTTTCTTGAATTTAAACCTTGCCAATCGCAAGTATCCCTAATGTCTTTTAGATCAAAAATATCATTGGCAAGTTCTGTTTTTTCAGTAGTTATATTTAAAAAGTTATCAACTATTATTTGTTTTTCAGAAAAAAATAATTTCGGGACCTGAGCTGTTATTGCCTTAGTTAATTCGACTTCATAGGATAAAACATCAGCGCAATTTCCTAAATTTTGTTCTTTTTCTGCAATTTGTTTGATTAATTCTTTTAAATTTGGGTCTAATCTAGCAGTTATGCTGGCATGCAGATGTCTACGATGTTCTTTTCTCAATGAGTTATTGCTTTGCTCCCATATTTCAATATTTGTGCATGAGTCATCCCCTATTCTAGTATATTTTATATTTGGAGAAAGTATTCTTTCGTAATGGGGATTTTTGCTGGTTCTAATTATTTCCCAACCATCACTATGAGAAAACCAACTTTCCGGAATTTGTGTAGGATACATTACTATTGGTATACGTGAATTTGGATACAGATTAATACCAGTGTAAGGTCTATAATCGCATAGTTCGAATTTGGACATTTGATGATTGTACTATAGGTTTTGTTATGTTACAAGATTTTATCCGTAACTGCTGTTAGAAGCTCAAACTTAATTAAGCTTAAAGCCTCATTTTGAGGCTGGAACTTGACATTTTGATAGACCTATAGTATACTAGATCCCTATTATAACTCTTGATTTTTGCAAGAGTTTTTTTAGTTTTCAGGGGTATTACTTTAATAAATATTAAATACTTATTCTTCGAACTCGACTTTATGTCGGGTGAGAAGTTTATAAAAACTTAGTTCTCGTCCCGTAAAACGGGATTCGAACAATAAGTTATATAAAAAACAAACTTTATGAGAATAAAATTGATTTTAACCGTTTTAAGCATATTGTTAATATCTCTGTTTATCATACCTGTAACTGATAAATCAGAGGCGTTCTCTTTGTGGGGAAACAATAAACCAACTATTTTAGCCCAACGACAACTGGATTTAACTACCCGTTATCCTGAAAAATCTGTCAATTCAGTTTTTGCTGACAATATCATTTTGAGCTTGCATTATCTAAAAAATGATGTGGATCCCCTACCCCTAGATTGGAACAAGATCAAACAACCTTTTTCGGTAAGCTTTACTTTAAAACCAAATGAAACGTTTGTATTTCATAATAATGTTTTACCTGAATTTAAAAACCCGACTGTTTCAATGAATTCCAAATATTATATTGATGAAGGATATTTGTCAGTCGGGGGCTTAGGCGGAAACGGTGTTTGTCATTTGGCATCACTGATTAACTGGGTAGCTTATGCTGCAAATCTTGAAGTCTTATCAAAAGTTAATCACGATTTTGCACCTGTCATGGGAGTTCCCAAAAAATTCGGAACTGCTATTTATTCATATAGTCCTGATCAAAATTTGTACGTCAAGAATAATCAGACTTTCCCAGTAACTTTTGAATTTACTATTACTCCTAATTTAGTGGATTTAAAGATTGTTAAATAAATTTAAAATGCGTGTTGTTTAGCTAAGTGTTTTTTTAATATTTCTCGAGATAAAATAAAACAAGTAAAAACTACCACTGCTGCTGATAAGAATGGCAATTCAATAGATAAAGTGGTAATAGCTCCACCAATGATTGGCCCAAAAATTGTACCGATACTTATATATGAGGCATTAAGCCCTAAAATGGAACCTTGAGATTTTTCATCCATTTCTTTCGATAACATAGTCTGAATTAATGGACTGATAAATGAATTAAAAAATGCATGGATGATAGAAATAGTTAAAAATAACCATAAATGTTTGGCTAAAAATAAAATTATAAAAGTAATTGTTGTAGCAATAAATGAATAAATTAATAACTGTTTTTCTCCCCACAATTTAATGACTTTTGGAATTACAAATCCTTGAGCAATCAATCCCACTACTCCAATTGCGGTAAAGTTTAAGGCAATCATACTTACATTCATTCCTAAAGTTTTTACTGCAAATGGTTGAAATGCGTAAATATACAATGAGAATGCTAATGAATATAACAGCGATACTAAAAGTGTTGTACCTACATTTGGATCTGTAACACTGGTAAACAATTTTTTAAAATCAATTAATTTCCCTTTAATAATTTCTTTTTTATTAATATTGGTTTCCGGTAATATGATCCAGGTTAAAATAACGGAAATTAAAGTCACAATAGCCGCAATCCAAAATGGCAAAGATAGTCCATAAGGAGAAGCAAATGCAGAAATTACCGGTCCAAATATAAATCCAAAACCAAAAGCAGCGCCAATAATTCCAAATCCTTTGGCTCTGTCTTTGGGGGCTGTGGTATCAGATATTACAGCTGAAGCAACCGGAATATTACCGGCTGTAATTCCATCAAGAGCTCTTGCAAAAAATAACATCCATCCGTTGAAAGCTATAGCCATCAGCAAAAATGATAAAAAGGTTCCAAATAAGGAAATTAAAAGTAATGGTTTCCGACCAAATTTATCAGAAAGTCTACCAATTATTGGCGTTGCAATAAACTGACCGACTGAATAAACACTGAAAAGCAACCCATTTTGAAAATCAGTTAATCCGAATTTTTGCGAGTAAGTATAAAGAACAGGAATAATGATGCCATAACCTAAGGCGTTAACAATGGCTATTACCGCTATAACCAATAAATTCTTATTATTTTTGAACATAACGGTATATTATATTAATTACTAACTATGAGTTCAAGGTAAGTTGTATATACTCATATATCATTATGATAAACGATAAGACGATACAATCTTTTCAATATAAGTGATCAGTAGATTTCTACGTTCGTCTGTTGTATCTCTGGCTCGCTCGCATTGACAAACGAGAATAATCTTATTTCCCTCTTGCCATCAACCAAAAATTAATTATACTTAAAATATATGACCAAATACCAGGCTCTATTTCAGGAAATGCTTAGGGAAAATGAGATATTATTAAAAAAATTTAGAAATATTCATGATAAATATGTCGAACATCCCGAAATTTGGCAAACTGAATTTAATGCAATTGGCTCTGAAGTGGTTGATCTAATCCGTATTTATGAAAAAAAATTATGTGGTAAAAGTGAATCCGGTCAATATGGTAAATTTTCCGGAGGTCTTTCAGATAAATTTTGGGGGGCAATAAGACTCATATTTCCCAAAATAGATTTTGTCGGTGTAAGAATAAGTTAAAAAGGTTTTTTATGAAATTATTTTTATATATTCTTTTAACTATATTAATTGCCATGGTTATTTCAAATATGATTTTACCTGCAATTGGTCTAAAAACTATACTTACATTTCCTCAATTCCTAAAATAATGTAATGAGAAAAAAATGGCGGAAAACTAGTTCACAGTTTTTAATTTTTTAACAAAATAACCCTGATGCAAATATATTTTTTTTGTGTTATAAAATAAGACGTATTAATATAAATTTTTAAGAAATATGACAAAACAAATTCATCCGGAATACCAATATTTAGATTTGGCAAAAGACATTATGAAAAATGGTGCTTGGAAAATCAGCCATTCTACCGGTGTGAAATTAAAAAGTGTTTTTGGCAGACAAATCAGATTTGACTTATCGAAAGGTTTTCCTCTTCTAACCACTAAAAAAACTTTTTATCGGGGTATCATTCACGAATTACTTTGGTTTTTGTCAGGATCTTCAAATATCAAATATTTGGTAGACAACAATGTGCATATTTGGGATGAATGGGCTTATAAAAAATATCAATGGGCATGTAATGATAAAAAATTGAAATCCATGTCTTTTGAAACTTTTATGGAAAAAGCTAAAACTGATTCTAAATTTTTACATAAATGGGGGAACCTGGGTCCGGTTTATGGAGTTCAATGGAGAAAATGGCCATCCTTCGCTGAAGCTTCGGATGGTAAACCTCCCAAAATAAAAACCGCTCTTGGTGAGCGAAGTCGAACCATTGATCAATTGGGTTGGGCTATTGAAAAAATCAAAAAATACCCTCAAAAAAAACATTATATAATTTCTGCCTGGAATGCAGGATGTATTTATGAAATGTCCGGCAGTCACAGTGCATCTATGGTAATTGCTCCTTGCCACACCATGTACCACATAAATATTACCGGTGATAAATTATCATTATTGTTGTATCAAAGAAGTGCTGATTATTTTTTAGGAGTTCCATTTAATATTGCTTCATATGCGTTATTAACCTTGATGTTGGCTCAAGTTACAGGTTATAAACCCGGAGATTTCGTACATACTTTTGGTGATGTGCATATTTACCAAAACCATATGAAGCAAATGAAAGAACAGGTTAAACGCATCCCTAAAAAATTTCCTATTATGAAAATTAATCCAAAAATCAAAAACATAGATGATTTCAAATTTGAGGATTTTGAAGTAGTTGGATATGATCCCCACCCACCAATTAAGGGAGATATTACCGTAGTTGGTGGTTTTTAACCAACAAAAATGTCATTCCCTTGCCTGCCTACGCAGGTAGGAAAATGGGAATCTTAGATGCAATATTATTTATATATTTTAACCAGTAAAAATTAGGAGTTTTATATATAGGTGTTACAAATAATTTAATAAAACGCGTTTTTGAACATAAAAATAATATAGTACTAGGGTTTACTGAAAAATATTACGTTCATAAATTAGTTTATTATGAAATTTTCTCTGACATCATTCAGGCTATTGTTAGAGAAAAACAATTAAAAAAGTGGAACAGACAATGGAAAATTGAATTAATTGAAAAAGAAAATCCAGATTGGAAAGATTTATATTTTGATTTAATTAAATGAGATTCCCGCTTTCGCGGGAATGACAAAGGAGAGTAAGAATGATTACCAGTATCATTGCAGCGATTGGAGAAAATAGAGAACTCGGAAAAAATAAACAATTACTCTGGCATATTTCCGAAGATTTAAAACATTTTAAACAAATTACCCAAAATCATCCGGTAATTATGGGAAGGACTACATTTGAATCAATTGGTAAACCTTTACCAAATCGGACAAATATAATTGTAACTCACAATGCAAATTATCAATATATTTATTCTTCGAATTCGGCTTTGCCGAATGAGAAGTTATCTATGAATAGTTCTCAACCTGCAAAGCAGGTTTCGAACAATAAAACTATTATTGTACATTCTTTGGAAGAAGCTATAAATTTAGGCAAACAACATGATCAACAGGAAATATTTATTATTGGAGGCGGACAAATTTATAAGCAAGCTATAAAAGTTACAGACAAATTATATCTAACTATTGTACATGGAAATTTTGATGCAGATACATTTTTCCCCGATTATTCAGCTTTTAATAAAGTAATTAAAAAAGAAGAATTGAAAACTCCTAAATATGATTTAACTTTTTTTGAATTAGAAAAATCTTAGTTTATTTCAATTAATTTAATCAATTCCTGATGATTATTTGCTTCCATCAATTTCATACGTAATGCTTGAGCTTCTGGGAAATTTTGAATATAAACTTTTATATATTTTTTAAATGTTGCAAACGATTTGAGATCTCCCCAAACTTGATGATACAACTCAACATGTTTCTTTAATAAAATTAATCTTTGTGTGATTCTTGGATCTTTTATTTTAGTTTTTAAAAAACACCAAGGATTTTGCAATATTCCTCTCGCTATCGCAAAACCGTCAGTTTTATATTTATCAGCTTTATTTAATCCATCTTGATAACTTATCACATCCCCATTTCCGATAATAAGAGTTTTACTTTTCAAGTTGTTTCTAAGTTTGACTATTTTTTCAAATTCCTGCCAATTTGCCGGAGTTAGATAATTTTGCTTGCTGTTTCTTCCATGTATGACAATGGCTGATAAGTTTTGTTCGAGTAAAAATTGTATCCAGTCATTCGTTAAATTTGAATTCATTGCAAACCTTGTTTTAACAGAAATCGGTAATTTGGGTGCTCCGATTTTAACTGACTGGATAATTTTTGCAACAAGTGAAAAATCACCAATTAATCCTGCTCCGCATCCATGTTTTATTACTTCCTTATCTGCACAACCAAAATTTAAATCAATTCCATTAAAACCTGAATTTTGAATAATTTGGGCTGATTTGAAAAAATGATCAGGTACATTTCCCCAAATTTGAGCCACAATTGGTTTTTCTGCTTTCGAAAATTTTAACCTTAAATCTGATAGACCATAGATAGATACTAAACCATCAACATTGATAAATTCAGTATAAAAAACGTCCGGTCTGCCAATTTCGCATAATCTTTCTCGAAAAACCGTATCAGTGACACCTTCCATAGGTGATAAAACTGAAATAGGTTTCGATAGTTTTTGCCAAAAATTTGTCATTATTTTTTCTCCTGGGCAAATTGACCAATAATGGTTTTGCACCAATTGCGGGTTTTTTCACTATTTATACCCTCTTCACCTGCTTTGGCAACAGTGAGAGCAAAATAAAACATTTCGTTGTAATACAAACTTAAATCAAGTCCATGCCAAAGTAAAAAAATGTGAGTATACATCACTGCTAAACGTTTATTACCATTTTGAAAAGGATGACCTCTGATAATTTGATTAAAATAAGCTGATGCAGCATCCAAAACTGTTGCGTTTAGGGATTTACCGTCAAAAGTTTGTCTAACTGATGCCAATATGCTTTCCAATTTTCCGGGAAACCTGTTTTCAATTGGTGGTATTGGCTCGCCCATGTTTTCGAGACTTTTTTTGAAGCTCAGAAATGAACGGATGCAAGCGTCCAGCGTCAACCAATGTTTGGGGATCTTCTGTAGCTTCACGGTCGTATTTTTCCAAGAGTTCATAGGTTTTATGATATTTTTTATAATTATATTTGACGTCTTCATTAACTGTTGATTTCGGTTTCCACCAGAAAAACAACTGTTCTACGAAAGACCACAGTTTACTTAATGAATTTTTAGGCATTTGATGAATTTTTGCTGTTAGTGCAAACATGTGGCTATTATAGCACCAAAATATGTATAAAAATACCCCCTAATTTGTAAAAAAATCGCAATAATTATTTTTTTAATTTAGCTTTTTTATGTCTTGTTCTATCAGATATCTTAAATAAACTGATTTAGGAATTTTACGTTTTCTGGAAATATTTGTCAGATAAGTAGAAATTTTAGGTGATATAAAAAATGTAAAACGCAAATCCGCAGCACCTTTAACATAAAGCAGAAAATCGTCAATAATTTCCGCTAATGACTTAGCGTCGTATTTTTCACAGGCCATCTTATCCTCATGCATATCTTGTAAAAGTGATGGCGGATCTCCTTCACTGTATAAAACTAAAACCGGTTTACCGCTATGCAAAGCCATGGAAATTTCATAACCTACGGAAATTGAAGGAAATGAGGCCTCAACAATCATAAAGTCTGACTGGTGAACCCAGTCCTGTAATTGTTTGTGGAATTTTAATCTGTCGCTTTTTTTAGAGAAACGGATTTTATCTTCTGTAGTATTGATAATCTGATCAGAGATAACTTTAACACCCTTAGATTCCAGGGTTTTTATAATATTTAAATATTTGTGTAAATGATGTTTTTTACCTACTATTGAAGCTGTAAAATAGGCTATCATAACAAGCTAATTATATAACTTAAAGCTAAAAACTTCAATTTTAGAAAACCAGTGCTTGTGTGACTTCTTTTAAACTTGAGAAAATTTTATCAGCTTGAGAGTAATCAGCTTCAGAATAATGCTTATTTGGAACACAAATAACCGGAATTCCCGCTGCATGGGCAGAAAATATACCATTAATTGAATCTTCCAATACAACCGATTCCTGAGGTTTAATATCTAAAAGTTGGATAGTTTTGGTATATATGTCAGGATAAGGTTTACCCCTTTCGACTTCGTCGCCTGTAACTAACACAGCAAAATATTTTGCGAATTTAGGAAATTTTTTAAACACTAAATTGATATAACTCGCATCTCCACTGGTAGCCAAAGCAATTTTTATATTTTTTTGTTTAATTTTTTCAAGTAATGGGTACGCATCTGGAAAAATTTCTAATTTATTTTTGACAATTTCATAAAAAAAACTTTGTCTTATTTTATAAATTTCTTCAATTGTTCCTGGTAAATTATAAACGTCTTTATAATCTTGCATTATCTCATTTATCCGCATGCCTTCCCTACTACCAATTGAAGGTAATTTAACCTTTTTATAAAAGTTTAACAATTGATAATTTGCTTCCCTGTGTAAAGGAGTTGAATCACATAATAATCCATCAAAATCAAAAATTACAGCTTTCAACATATTAATAATTCATAATGTATCATGTCTAATTTATAATTAAGGATTATTTTAGCTTAACAATTGGACCGTTTGAGGAATCTTCGACAGTATAACCTTTATCTGATATTTCTTTTCTAACTAAATCTGCATCTTGCCATAAGTTTTCGTGACGCAATTTTTCCCGTTTTTGAGCCAGTTCAACAATTTCCTGAGGAATTTTTCCTAATTTTCCTTCATCTCCGGTAATATTTTTAAAATTCAATCCCAAAATTTCATCGCCTATCATTAACAGATCATATTTATCACCCGGAGGAATATTACTTTTGACAATTTCCCATAAAATTCCCAAAGCTTGCGGCGTATTTAAATCATAGCGGATAACATCTTTGAATTTTTTGCGTAAATTGTTCACTTTATCCAGTTTTTCATTTGAAAGTATTGATCGCTCCGGTTGAGACACCTGACTTTTAATCACCGATACTAAATTATTCAGCTGATTAATAGCCGTTTGTGCGGCTTGAAGCGCATCCCAGGTGAAATTACATTGCTGCCGATAATGAGTTTGTAAAAATAAATAACGTAATGCCATGGGTGAAAAACCTTTACCTATCACATCTTCAAGTTTAATAAAATCTCCTTTAGATTTGGACATTTTTTCATTTTCAACGTTTAAAAAATTATTATGTATCCAGTATCTTACAAAAGTTTTCCCCGTTGCTCCCTCGCTTTGGGCAATTTCATTGGGAGAATGGATGGAAATGTGATCAAAACCGGCTGTATGAATATCCAAAGTATCACCCAAATATTTCATACTCATAGCGCTACATTCTATATGCCATCCGGGAAAACCAATTCCCCAAGGACTATATCTGATCATTAATATGTTCTGTAGCACGACAGACAATTGAAGGTTTCAAAATATTCATTTTACCCATGACATCAAAAAAATAACTTTCATAATATTTAGCAATTTCCCAAGCGGTCTTGCCCTCTGTGGTAGCCTTTTTTTGTAATTTATCTTCACCTGTATCAGCATCAGACGTCAAATGTCCTACATCTGTTATGTTCATCACATGTGTCACATCATATGCCAAATAACGCAACATTCTGACTAACACATCATCAAACATATATTTTCTAATATGCCCGATATGCGAATAATCATAAACCGTAGGTCCACAGGAATATAGTTTAACCTTACTCTCTTCAAGAGGTATAAAATCCTCAATTTCCCGTTTATATGTATTATAAAAACGAATGGTACTCTTTACTTCCATATGTTTTGAAAATTATAAACTCTAAATACTAAATTCTAAAAATTAAAAATCTTATCGTCTCACTATCTTATCATCTGGCATCTTAAATCTTCACTTATTGTGCTTTTATATTTTGTTTTGTTTCGCTGCCTGATTGTTTTTTTAAAATACTCCATGGTTTTGGACGGGAGGCAATTTTGGGCAATGTTTGTTTATTAGCTTGTTGTTGATTTAAAATTGCCGCTTGTTGTTTTTGCATTTTTTCCTGCTCAATTTGATCATGTATTGATAATTCCTGTTGTTGAGGCTGTGTCATTTGTTGAAGCATTTTTCTGGCTTGAGCTAACTGCTGTTGTTTATTTATTTCCTCCTGTTGAGTTTTATCTTGAACATTGCCGGTTTGACCTTTGGTTTTTTGACCTTGTTGATTTGAGGAACCACCTGTACCATCACCTTTAGCTTCATCAATTCCAATTATTTTTCCAGGTGTTTTGGCAACTTCTGTAACTATTTGTTTACCCAAAGATCCTAATTGTTCACCTATACCTTTTGCAATTGAATCACCCATATTTATTAATTTTCAATCAATTTTAAATTATATAATTATTATAACATTGATTCGGAAAAGATAACCGTATATTCACAATCTACTCGTCTCGCAAAGCGAGATCCTGCCTGCCTACGCAGTCAGGCTCTGCAGGACAATGACAAATTCAAAAATCTAGAATCAATAATCCAGAATCAACATTTATTATTCAATCCCTAATTGTTCTTTAGCGTTTTTACTCATTTTATCAGTTGACCAAACTGGCTCAAAAACTAATTCTACTTTTACATCTTTAACGCCTTTGAGGGTTTTTACTTTTGTTTTTATATCATCTGCCATCACATCAAATAAAGGACAACCCATTGTAGTTAAAGTCATAGTCACCTTTACAAACCCATTTTTAAGGCATTTTACCCCATAAATTAACCCTAAATCCACCAAAGATATGCCTAATTCCGGATCCATGACAGTTCTTAACTGACTTAAAATTTGCTTTTTGGTAATCATAATTACTGACTCCCATTATAACATGTAATAGACTATAGGCTTCTATGACTATAAGTGAAACAATACAAGAAACCGATAAGAAGTTTCCTCCAAACAGGATTTTACATGCTTTAAATTTAACTCATGAATCAGATACAACTAATCATGAGATTGCCTTTGCAGATCCAGAAAATTTATACTTTGTTAATCAAGTTTTAGTACAAAACGAGTTTTACAAAATTACTTTCGGGACTCCTGTTGATACAGAAGAAGGATTAATGACTGAAATTGAAGGAATTTTTGAACCAGTATTATCTCCCATAGATCAGGCTGTGACATCTTTAATTTTAAAATCAGCAAAAATTACACATATACCAAAAGGCGGGATTAAACAAATCACAACACGAACAGAAAAGATTAAATTTAACTTACATGCAAATGATATAGCAACTAATACTCCCTCCGCCCTTCAATTGCCCGCGAAAGTGTAATTTCGTCTGCATACTCAATATCAGCGCCAACTGGAAGACCATGAGCCAATCTGGTTACTTTTAATCCGTCTGACATCTTGCTGTCTAAATTCTTAATCTGTCTGGTAATATACATAGCCGTTGCTTCACCTTCCATATTCGGATTGGTGGCAATAATTATTTCTTTTACTTGGCTATCTGCTGCTTGAACACGTTTTACCAGCTCGGAAATTCTGATTTCATCTGGTCCAATATTTTGTAAAGGATTGATACTTCCATGCAACACATGATAAACACCGTTAAATTTTCCGGTTCTTTCAATTGATAAAATATCCAACGGCTGTTCTACAACACAGATAATTGATTTTTCTCTTGAAGGAATTGTACAAATTTCACAAGGATCGGTTTCACTGACGTTAAAACATACTGTACATTCTTTAGTTAATTTCTTCAGATTAGTTAAAGCTTGGGCAAATAACTCCAGTTCTTCCTGAGGTACATGTAATAAATAGAAAGTTAATCTTTGGGCGCTTTTTGGCCCAATTCCAGGTAATCTTTCAAAGGCTTCGATTAATTTGGTTAAAGGACGAGCAAGTTTTAACATAGTAAAATTTATTGTCTGAGTTTGTCGAAGATTAAATTTTATTATCTATCACCCTTCGACTCTTCCGCCAGCTGGCGGATTCGCTCAGGGAAAAGTTAATTTTAAATTATTTTATTAGCTATTAAATCTACAACAGAGATAATTTTTAATTTGGGAAATTGTTTTTCTTTAGGAATTTTGATGGTGTCTGTCACAATGATTTCATCTATTGGACTGTTTTGTAATTTAGGGCTCGCATCCCCTGCCAATACTGCGTGGGTGGCTAAGAAAATTATTTTTTTAACACCTTTGTCTTTTAAATATTCACTCTCTTTTATAGCTGTTTGCCCAGTATTAATAATATCATCAAAAAATATAATTTCTTTGCCTTTAACATTTTCTGAAACAGAAACAACTTTCACAATTCCGGTAATTAAATCTCTTTGTTTTTCAACATAAGCTATTGGTAAGTTCAATTTTTTAGCAAAATTTTGCGATCTTCCCTGACCACCTTTATCAGGAGAAATAACCAACATATTTTTGTTTATTTGTATTTGCTGGGCTAATAAATCATGTGTAGAAATCTTTTGAAAAGGAATTTTAAAAAATGGCAAAAGGTTTTCAGAATGCAATTCCAAAGAAATTATATTATCAAAACCAGCCGCTTCAATAAATTTTGCAACTAATTGAGCTGAAACTGCTTCACCTTTTCTAAATTCCTTATCCTGTTTACTATAACCAAGCCAAGGAATGATGGCTGTAACTTTATCAGCTTTCAAAGTTTTCAGTGCTTGTCCAATCAAGCATAATTCCACTAGATTTTGATCAGCTACTGATGAAAGAGACTGCAAAACAAATATTTCATCACTGGCAAATATTTTTTCTTTTACCCATACCCGACATTCATTATCAATAAAACGGTTTATTTGTAAATCACCTAATTTAATATTTAATTTAACAGCAATTTTTTGTGCCAATGGTAAATTGGATGTTCCGGAAAAAAGAATATTTGACATAAATTTTATCTATTAGTCTTGATATTTTTCTAAAGCTGTTTTTAATATTCTCAAACTTTTCTTTAAATCTTTGATATTTAATACATAGGCAATTCTGACTTCATTTTGTCCCATATTTTTTGTACCATAAAAGCCTTGAGCTGGAGCTATCATTATGGTTTCCACTTGTCCTGAGCCTGCCGAAGGAAATCTAAAATCAGTCAGTAACCATTTACAAAAATCCTCGGCATTGGAAACTGGTAATCCTACAATTGTATAAAAAGCGCCTTCTGGTTTAAAAACTTTTACACCAGTTATTTTTTTTAAGCCTGCATATAAAACATCACGCCTCAACTCATATTCTCGTTTTACTTTATCAAAATATGATTGTTTCACTTCGGTTAACTTTGTAGCCAATATCTGATCAATCAATCCTGACGACAATCTGCTTTGAGCAATTCTTAATACTCCACTCATAATCTCTGGATTTTTTGAAATCAACATCCCAAGTCTTGCGCCACACAAGCTGTATCTTTTGGATAAACTATCTAAAACAATTGCCAGATCTGGAATTTCTTCCATAAATTCAAGCAATGAAACCTGTTTTTTATTATCATAGGCAAATTCCCGATAAACTTCATCAGATAACAAAAATAATTTGTGTTTCTTGGCAATTTTAACAAGCATTTCCATTTCTTGTCTGGTATAAACTGTACCAGTAGGATTATTTGGATTACAGATAAAAATGGCTTTAGTTTTAGCAGTGATATTTTTTTCAATAATTTTTTGTGAAGGTAAATGAAAACCATTTTCAATTCTGGTTAGAATGGGTTTTAATTTTACCTCATTTATAACGGCATAAGAATTATAATTTGCATAAAATGGCTCAAAAACAATAATTTCATCATTGGGTTCACAAATTGCAAAAAAAGCCATAGAAATCGCTTCTGAACCACCCGTAGTTACTTGGATATTTTCCTCTTTCAAAAATTTAAATCCCAATTTATGATAATACCAAAGTAATGATTTGATAAATTCCGGATCGCCTTGGGAATTACTGTAGGTCCGGATCTCCAATGTTTAAGTGGTAAATTTTAACGCCTTTTTTCTTAGCTTCCATGGCAAAAGGTACAAGTTTTCGCATGGGCGAAGCAGGAACTTGATTTAGTCGTGCAGATATTTTCACAATTAAATTCTACCACAAATATAAAATAACAAAATAGAACGAATATAATTTATGTTTGCAATTTTATAAAAATAAGATAAGATTCCGTTATGATTGATAAAATTTACTACGAACCAAATCCTAGAATACAACTCGCAAAATTATTAAATAGAGATTGGCATTTAATTAAAGTTGGTAATTTATCACTTCATTTACCGCTTAATTATAAATCCAAAGAAATATCCTCACAGTTAGAATTTCAAAAAAAAGAATTAATTCATATCGCAAATGCGCTTGAAGGTTTAAATAATGGTCAGTTAGTTAACCAACGTATTGTGTTCTGTCCACCTGATTTTTATAATGAAAGGTTCCAAGAAAAAGCAGCTAGAGAAAAATTTGATCCTAAACCTTGGATCGATTGGTCTGAAGGCGATGTTGAAACTGTAAATTCTAGTGGTGACATATTTTTTATAAATACCGGCGCAAATTTTTTGAGTAATGGTGACAGGCTTAGATTTTTTGCTCATGAATTAACTCATTCTATAATTTCCCAAAAGACTAAAATATTTTCAGAATTTTTAGCTGATGCTGAGGGTATAGCAGAGGCAGATGCGCGATTAGGATTATCTTTACAAACAAGATCAGACATGATATTTTCTTCAAAATTTATTACTGATTTAAACATAGTTGATCTTGTTCCTGCTAATAATATTAATCGACAAAAATATGATCATCCAAAATTTATAGCAAAAACTGTAAGTTTAAATCCTGGCTATGTAAATTGTTTTTTATGGTTTGCTGGACAAGCATTTGAAATCGCTCAATCAGATTCTGGAAATATTGTTACAACCTATATTACAGGACGAAATAAATTATTAGAAATTGCAGCTAATTCAAAATCTATAGAAGAATATATATTTAATTTAAAACAAATTGGATTTGATTATAAAAGTGAAAGTAAAAAAATAGATTTGATTTTGAAAACTCAAAAAAGATTAAAAGCGGAATTAATTATTTAATATGACTTGTTGGATAAATTTCAATTTTTTAGTTCCATCCGGATATTTATTTAAAAATACATCAATAATTTGAGAAAGTATTCTTATTTTTGAACTTATAGGTTTACTGCCATTTTCAGGAGGCATAAATTCAATGCTTCCAATGTTGCCTTTTACTAAAGTTTTTAAAAATGTAATTTGATTATTATATGGAATATAATCTCGAACAAATTCAATAAAATGATTACCTGAATCATTCCAAAAAATAATTTTTAATAAATTATTGGTTATAGCTTTTGCAAATTCATCGCTTTCGTTAGTTAAACCTAATCCTGTTGAAAACAAAAAAGGTTTTAGAAACTTGACTAAAGTTTTCATTTCAGGATCTATATTTACAGTTAACTCTTCAATTTCACTCGGTACTTTTATTTCCATTTTAAAATTTTTAGATTATATATTCTATTTTTTTTGTTTTGGATCTATAATTGGTTGAACTATTTGATTTTCAATCAACCATTGTGCAGCAACAAGGTTTTTTGCAGTAAGCCATTCAGCTTCTTTTATTTGCTTGGCTTTTTCTTCTAATTCATTAGTAAAAGGAAAAACTTCGATAATTTTACGTTCTGAAGACATAAGAATTATGGAAGTTTTTCTTTGTCCTAAATCTCTAAAATTATTATTATTTTTTCCCGGATTGTTATATTTACGGAATAAATCTAATTCCATACTACCAACAGCTATTGCTATAATTTGACCTTTATAGATTACTTGTCTTTGAAAGCTTGTATCTTCTGGAAAAAGGCATCTGATAACTGTATCTTCGTTATAAGAATTATTTGGGTTATATTGCATTTCTGTTATATTTATCATAAATATTATTTTAAAGGCTCTGTTTACTTCAACATTACCAATTATTTGTTCATTATGAAAAGCTAAGATTTGAATCTTATTTTTATCTTTCATTAACTTCAATGCATCATTTAAATATTTTTGCTCTTCTTCTTGCGAAAATGTTTCTCCTGAAACCAATAAATAAGTATCTTCCTGAGATAAAGTATTGATATATTGCTGCAACTTTACAACATCTTGTATTTGCGGATATCTCAATAAAACTTTTTTGCCATCTGTTAAAGTCACCTGTTTTTCAAAGTTCATATTGTTATTTATTTTACTACAAGTCATCCTCGGATTTGATCCAGGGATCTTTAAGATTCCCTCCGCCAGCTGGCGGATCGCGGGAATGACAAGATATGTAACTTAAAATTGTCTGGCAAAGCCAGATCCTGCCTGCCTACGCAGTCAGGCTTTGCAGGAAAAATTCGTTAGGTTCCTTCCTGCCAACTGGTTAAATATTTCTTTTGTTCCGGCGTTAACTTATCAATACTCACGCCCATTGCTTCAAGTTTTAATCTGGCTATTTCCTCATCCATAAAAGGCGAAATTGTATAGACTTTTATCTCCAATTTGCCTTTGTTTTTAGCAAAAAATTCAGCAGCCAATGCTTGACCCACAAAAGACATATCCATCACTTCAGCAGGATGACCTTCGGCTGCGGCTAAATTAATCAATCTTCCTTCACCTAAAATAAAACGTTTAGTTCCGTCTTTTAATGTATATTCATCAACGTATTCTCTGATTTTTCTTTTGGTTTTAGAAATTTTTTCAAGAGCATCAACTGCTACTTCAACATTAAAATGACCAGAATTAGCAATCACTGTTCCGTTTTTCATTTTTAAAATATGTGCCAAAGAAATGACATTTTTATCTCCTGTAACTGTCACAAAAATATCTCCGGACTTACACGCATCGGCTAATTTCATGACAGTAAATCCGTCCATGACTGCTTCAAGCGCTTTGATGGCATTTACTTCTGTGACAATTACATGTGCCCCCATTCCCCGTGCACGACTAGCTAGTCCCCTTCCACACCAACCATATCCGCAAACTACAAATTTTTTTCCAGCCAAAAGCATGTTTGTTGCCCGCATAATTCCATCAATAGTTGATTGTCCTGTTCCATAACGGTTATCAAACATATGCTTAGTATCACTATCATTGACTGCAAATACAGGTATTTTAAGTGCTTTGTCTTTTTCCATAGCTTTTAAACGAATAATTCCTGTGGTGGTTTCTTCAGATGATCCAATAACTTCAGAAATCTGTGAACCTCTTTCTTTATGCAATAACGAAACTAAATCTGCTCCGTCATCCATAGTTATTTGCGGATGACTATCTAAAACGGCATTTAAATGTTTATAATAAGTTTTATTATCTTCGCCTTTGATAGCAAATGTTGAAATCCCATAATCTGCAACCAAGGATGCAGCCACATCATCTTGTGTAGATAAGGGATTACTGGCACAAAGAGATAAATTCGCTCCCGCAGCTTTCAAAGTCAACATTAAATTGGCAGTTTCGGCAGTAACATGCAGGCATGCGCCCAAGTTAATTCCTTTTAAGGGCTTTTCTTTGGTAAATCTTTTTTCAATGATTTTTAAAACCGGCATTTGATTACCTGCCCATTCAATTCTTAATTTTCCCTTTGGTGCTAATTTCAGATCTTTGACATCGTAATTTAATGATTTTGTCATAATTGTCCTCTCTTTTTTTGTCATGCTGATCCGCCAACTGGTCGGATTCAGCATCTAGTTTTTAGAAATGAGATCCTGAAATGGTTCGACAAGCTCACCATATAAATTTATATCCTGAGCAAAGTCGAAGGACTAGTTCAGGATGACAAATTGTTTAATATTTTAAATTAAGTTGTTCTTTATAATTTGTCTTGTATCTTTTGACAAATTCTCTAATAGAAAAATCATGAGTAATAGTACCATATTTTTCTACTGTATAAACTGCACTAATTGAACCCATTTGACCGCAGATATTTAAATCGAAACCCCGTAAGTATCCAGCTAAAAACCCTGCCCGGTATGCATCCCCTGCACCAGTTGGATCACTAACGTTTTTTGGTTTGGCAGGTTTAATCGTAATTTTTTTATGATTATTTTCGATAATTGAACCTTTTGCTCCCAATGTAGTAATCAATATTGGAACCAGACTGGTTAATTTTTCATGACTGATTTTTAGTTTACTTAAAATTAATGCTATTTCATAATCATTGGCAATAAGTATTTGAGCATGTGATATTCCCTTTAATAAATCAATGTTTGAAAAGTTATCAATTTGAAATGCCGGATCAAACATAAAGGAAAGTTTTAACTTTATACACTCTTGAATATAATTATTCATAGCTTGCGGGTGATTCGGAGCAATCACTACAAAATTTATCGGATTTTTTTTATTAATTAAATTAATAATTTTTAAATTTTTGTTATATTTAGAAGCTCCGATATAAAATGACCCAATCTGATTATCTTCTCTGTCCGTAACCACAAAATAAGATCCGGTAACTATACTATTAGTGATTTTGATATGTGCTGTTGAAATTTTGTGAGCAAGTAGAAATTTATAATAAGGAGAAAAATCATATCCAGCTGATGATAGGATAATCGGCTCAATCCCTAATAATTTTAATGAATAAGCTATATTTCCTGCAGTACCACCGAAGTTTTTATTTAATTTGTCAACTAAAAAACTCAAAGACAAATTATGAATTTTATCAGGCATGATTCTGTCTGAAAAAATCCCCGGAAAATCCATTATATAATCAAAACCTAAACTTCCGGTAACAATTACATTCATGTGTCTTTATTGTCCCAATCCCAAAGCTTGTGACATTGATGCCAGTTTTGAAGCTGCAGCCTGCTGAGATTTGGTGATTGCCTGGTTTAAAATTTCAGTCAATTCTTCGACAGGCTGACCATCAATAAAGACTTTGAGAATTTTTTGATTACCGTTTATTTCCACTTTTATTCTTCCCTGTTCAACTGTAAAAACCTCTGCTTCCAATTGTTTTTGAATTTGCGCTGCCTGAGATCTCATTTTGTTTAAATCTCCCAGCATTTTCAACGGATTTTGCATATTGTCCCTTTCTATATTTGTTTATAAAAATTGATTATACCAAAAAAAATTGCTTTAAACTATTAACTTCGAACTATGAACTAAGTTCATCTTTTCTTAATCACTGTCTCTATTTTTACATCTTTACCAATTGTATCTTTGATAACTTTAGCAATAATATCTAAGGTTTTGGGGGTAGAAATTCTTTCCGCATGAAATTTATATCCGGCTTCTATAACCAATATATTGTCCTTGAGGGATATTGGTTTACAAGACCGCAATACTCCGACTAATGAATGATTATAAGGTTTTAGAGCATCCATAATTTGCGGCCATTGTGGTAACACTTCTTCGGAAACTCCTTCATTTGATGAAATTTTTGGTAGTATTGGTTGATTGGTGTTTACATTAGTTTGATTCGTCACATGAATATTTTCACAATATTCTACAATTGCCATTTCAAAAGGCAAAGAAGGAATCACCGCATTTTTTAACTGTTCAAAGGCTTTGGCAAAAATATTTAAAGCTTGTAAAATATCTGTTTTAGACCAACTATCATCATTTGTATTTTCTATGTAGCTTTCAATCAATAAATTTTTCAAATTTGCCAACACTCCAAAGAAGAACTGACGGACATTTTTACCATCTGAGTTTAATTTTTGGACTATCTGTAAAAGTTCTTTGGCATTTTTGCTTTTTAGGTTTTTGAAAAAATCTTCGGTCAATGTTTTTTCCGTCATTCCCAGTTTTTCAATAATTAATGCTGAATCAATTTGTTTATCATCCAAAGTCATTTCTTCCAAAATTTTAGCTGCATCCCGGAAAGATCCGTCAGCAATTTGCGCCAGTTGTTCTAAGGCTTGCTCATCAATTTTGATTTTCTCACCTTTGATTATTCTATTTAAAGAATGTTTAATTTCATCTGAACTTGCCCTATGAAAATTGACCCTGACACACCGGGAAATAATAGTTTCGGGTACTTTGTGTATTTCTGTTGTCGCTAATATAAAAATGGCATGAACAGGTGGTTCTTCTAAGGTTTTAAGTAAGGCGTTAAATGCTTCTGTAGTTAACATATGGACTTCATCAATGATATAAATTTTATAAGTTAAATGTGTTGGTGTTAGTTTGATTTTTTCTCTTAAATCGCGGATTTCATCAATGCCCCTATTTGATGCAGCATCAATCTCTAAGATATCCAGACTTGTACCATTTGTGATTGATTTACAAATTTCACATTGATTACAAGCCACACCTTTACTGGGAGCAGATTTACAATTGATGCTTTTGGCAATAATTCTGGCTGTGGACGTTTTTCCGGTACCTCGAGGACCAGTAAACAAAAACGCATGAGGAATGCTGTCTTTTTTCAAATATTTCAATATCAAGTCAGCTACTTCTCTGTTATCCAATTCATCTAAATTTCTTGGGCGGTATTTTAAATAAAAAACCATACTTACAAAATTTTTAATTTATAATTTTTAATTTGAAATCAATTTTTAATGTTTAAATTTTAAATTTCGAGAATTTTGATTTGATTGAAAATTTCAAATTTCAAATTTCAAATTTTTTACTCATGGTGTATTCCCATTAAATGGTCCAGTCCATGAGCAATCAGTTCTTCAATTTTTGTATCCACCATCAAATTCCCTTGTGCTGCTTCCATAACTGCTTGGGGATAAGAAATCACGATATCACCTAATCTTAAATATTTATCAGGTGCGGATTTATCAGGTGAAAACCCTGATTGAATATCAAGTTGAGATGATATTTGCGGATCTGTTAAAGGAAAAGACAAAACATCTGTGGTATCTTCATGGTGACGGTATTGAGAATTTAAATGTCTCATTTTCCGGTCACCCACAATACTTACGCACACCTCAGCATCCATTTTTATTTTATTTTCTAAATACTGCTTCACAAATTTACTAATTCTTTCCCGATCTGCTGGAAAACGGGATTCTTTGTATATTAAAACGTTAATCATAATAAAAGCGTATAGAGATTAGCGTATAGCGTATAGAAAAATTTAAATAAATTTAAGATTAAAAAACACTAAACGCTAATTCACTAATCGCTAAACGCTAGTGTTAAGTTTTTCTTTAACAATTTTAGCAACTAAACTTCCATCTGCCTGACCTTTTAATTTCCCCATTACGGCTTTCATTGCATGCCCAAAGTCTTTTATCCCGCTCTCCATAACCTGTTTTACAATTTCCTCTACTTGCATCTCACCCATCTGCTTTGGAGCATATTCTTCAATAATTTTTAATTCCTGTGTCTCTTTGTCAACCAAATCTTGACGCTTTCCCTGAGTAAATGCTGTTATCGACTCCTGATGTTCTTTGATTTGTTTGCGGATAATTTTTATTGTATCCTCATCTGTTAGTTTTGCTGTACTTGCCGGAGGATAAGTATCTGTTTGGTAACGTTTGATAGCAGCCAGTAAAAATCTCAGCGTTTGAATACGCATCTTATCACTGGCTTTCATAGCGGTAAATAAATCCTGTTGGATTTTATCAATCAGCATACATTTACTTGTTAACACTATGCTTGCGGGCATAAATCCGGCGTTTAATTTGCTTGGCTTTTTCTTTTCTAAGTTCAGCCGGCTTCTGATAAAATTCTCTTTTTTTAAGATCCTGCAAGATACCTTCTGCCAAAACCTTTTTGGAAAATTTACGAATCAATGAGTCTGAAGTATCTCCAGGCTGGGCTTTTACTACAATCATAATTAATGAAAAAACACCTCCCAACACACTAAATTTAAACCATCATTATGTGGTAAACTCAAGGGTATTATATCACGAATTAGAAGCTGTTTCCCAAACTGGAATTAAAAGGTAAAACAGCTTCATAAGAGTCTGTAATAAAAAGTTCTTTTAAAAGGTCATAAAAAAACTTTTCAAACAGGCTCTTAAAGTTTATAGCCTATTTTTCTTAAGAAGTTTTTCCTAATAATTACATCTGTCTTTTTCTCAATATCTTGTGGACTTGAGCCATCAATGACACCCAAAATTCCCGCTCCCTGACCAGACTTACCGATAATTACCTCCAACGGATTGGCAGTTGCACAAAAAATATTTACTACTTCTGGAATATTTTTTAATGCGTTTAAAATATTGATCGGAAACGCATTTTCCAAAAATATTATAAATACATGTCCGCAACCTAATTTTTCTACATTTTTAGAGGCTAATTCAATCATCTTATCACTTGTCCCACTGGTTCTTATCAACCTTGATCCTGACGCCTCAGCAAAAGCCAGACCAAATTTGATATTAGGCACACTCCCAACCAGCATTTCATGAATATCTTCAACGGTTTTTATAAAATGTGATTGACCGATAATCAGATTATAAGATTTCGGATTATCGATAGACATATTAATTATTTTCATATTTTCCTGCAAACAAATAAATTTTATTATTTTTGTAAAATTTTAATAATCTGGTTGAGCTTCAGCTTTGTTGGTTTCATATTCGGATTCCTGGTTGAACCGTTTAATAATAATTTTTTACTGGGATGTAAATACCAGGTAGCGTGAGGATCAGATTTTTGAAAAATTTTAAATTTTTCTGTTAAATCTACCTTACTTAATGGATTCCCCTTAATTCTGATATAACCTTTTTTAGGATCTTTTCTGACAACCAAAATATAACCCTTTTTTTGAGCTAATTTTAAAACCGTATCGTTAATTGTTTCAAATGCAATGGCTTTACCCCAATTGCTTACAAATTCAGTTCCTTCTCTTTCCAAAACTTCTTCTGCCCAAACACGCTCTTGCATCACTTTATAAACCATATCTAAAATTTCTAAACCGAAATTAATAATTTTTGCGTTGTCGTCTGTATAAGCGCTTTTTATTCCATCAAAAATACTAACCAAATCAAAAACATGATAATCAGCCATAATATCGGCAATTGTCACTTCCCGGAAATGATCGTAAAAATTTACTACCTCAACCATTCTTTCAATTGCTTCATCTTTCCAAGACTCATCTCTATTAATTTTTTGTTGCAAATATTCATAGGTTTTTTTAGCAGCACAGGTATAGGCATCTGATTGATGATGATCCAATATTCCAAAACCTGTATCTACATGCAAAATATGGCTGTCGCTATCAGCAATTTCCTTATTTAAAGTTTCCCCTGCCGGAACAAAAGCAATATTTGCATCTTGCCAATTAGGTAAAAAACGTTTGATTAACCAAACAGAGGTAACAGCGTCCAAATCAGGAATATGATGGGTAACAATTGTAAACATATGGAGTAAGTATAGCTTTTGAATTATTTAAATGCAATTTAATTTGAAAATATTTTTTTAAAATTGCGCCACAGATTTTGAAATGGTTTTACAAATGGATTAATAATATTTTCTTCTTTATCGATCATTGATTTTATTTTAGGTATAGCTTCCATACCTGCTTTTACTCCGATATCAATCACGTGTTGTGTAGCATTTTTCGTCATAAAATTATCAAACAAACCAATTTTACCAACCAGCGGATTGATGATAATATCTGCCGATTTTACATTTTCGCGTGCCAAATAATGAGATAAAACATCCACTGTTCTATTGGTAATCGTGCCTAAACTGAAACGTTCGTCATGTTTTATACCTGAATAATCTTCGTATAAATTTACAGCGATTACTATATCAGCACCCATTTTTCGGACGACTTCAACCGGAACCGGCAACGACATCCCACCATCAGCCAATAATTTGTTTTCATAACTTACAGGTTTGAAAAGAATCGGCAACGATACGCTGGTTCTAATTGCTTGAGCTACGTTTCCAGAATCTATAACAAAGGCTTGAGCGTCAGTTAAATTGGTTGATACAACTTTTAAAGGAATTTTCAATTCATCAAAATTGACATCTCCGAGATACTTTTCTAAAAATTGGCTTAATTTATTACCACCTATCAATCCATTTTTCCATGATGGATCAAAAAAAATTGATAAAATTTGCGGCCAATTATTTATTAATGCCAGTTGTTTAACTTCTGCAATATTTTTCCTAGCTGCGTAAAATCCACCTACCATAGCTCCTATTGAAGATCCTGCAATATAATCAATGTTAATTCCGTTTTGTTCTAATGCCTCAATAATGCCAATATGAGCTAGTCCTTTTGAACCCCCTGCTCCCAGAGCTAATCCGATTTTTTTGTGTGGCATAAAATAAAAAATCGTCATCCTGAATTTATTTTCAGGATCTATTTCTAACTAGATGCCGAATCCGACCAGCTGGCGGATCGGCATGACGGTATTTAAACATAAGGTAATAATATCAGAATAAATGACTATTGGTTAGTCTAGCGCCTTTTGAAGGATAATTTATAATCACCTGCTTTACTTCTTTTATTTTACGCAATAATTTTTCAACCTCTGCAATATTTTTCTTTTCACAAATCAAATGTACTTGAGGTCCGGCATCAATCGTAAAAAAAACTTGTAAACCTGCGTCTCGCCAATCCATAACTATTTTAATTAATTCTAAAGTAGCCGGTTCCCAATAAATTAAAGATGGTGTTTGTGTCATCATGACAGCATGCATCTCTAATGTTTCATGCTCTAAAATTGTCCCAAACTCAATAAAATTTTTCTCCCTTAAATATTTTTTCAGCAAAATAATTTTATTTTTAATATTTGCTATTCTACTTTGATAAAATATGCTTGATGATGCATATTTATGACCCTGGGAAGTTGGCACTTTTTTATTATCAGTGCTAATTATTGCCACTACATCGGCAATATCCCAAAATTCCGGCAGATGCAAAGAAATTGAGTACGACTCTTCTGATGTTTCACTATCTAACCATTCAACAAAACCGTCGGGAATTGATCTTGAGGCTGATCCAGAGCCCTGACGGGCTAGTATGGATAATTCTTTTTCAGAAAGTTTAAGCCCAGCCGCGTTTGACGCGGCCAAGGTTAATGCAGCAAATCCTGAAGCAGAAGAAGCCAGTCCTGATGCAGTTGGGAAATTATTTTTAGATATTACTTTAGCAAAAACATTAATGTTGGCTAATTTTCGCACTCTACTCAAGTGAGTGCTACACCTGGAACTTTCTTGATTTTCTTTGATATTGTTTATTTGTATTTGATCTGATTTGAGATATTTATCAAATTCAACTGTGGTCACTGTAGTAAGGTTACTTAAATTCATTGAAATACTACCATTTGCAGGTAATCGTAACTCATCATTCTTTTTTCCCCAAAATTTGATGAAAGCAATATTGGAAGGAGCTATGGCGGTTGATTTCATAAATTAAATCGGTAATTTTTTAGGTGACAAGTCTGTTTTATTTATTCTAATAACACCTCTATCAATTTTAACATCCATAATAGAAAAACCAGCATCAAACAACATTTGCTGATATTTTTTCAACATTGGAAAATTTACCATGTCATCTTCATAAAGTTGTACTAATAAAACTCCGTTTTTCCCGACTAACTCCCATAATTTTGTCATAATTTTTACTTCTATTCCGAACGAAGGATACATATTATTTCCTGCAAAATAAGGAGGTTCTTCACCTACTGACCATCCTCTGTAAGGTCGAGCAACCACCAAATCAAACCCTTGTTTTGCTTTGGGAATTATTTTAGTTTTATATTCTTCTGCTTCTTTCCATGATTGATTTGCAAAAATACCTCCTGTTTCGGCTTTAGCAATATATAAAATATTTGCTGCTTGATCCTGAGTTTTTTCCTCTTCAGATCTAGTATCTAACAAGCCAATTGCTACTCCACCATCTAATCTATTTTCCTTAGACAAAATTCTTATCATTGAAGGATCACTGAATGCATCTAAAACATACACCGAACCTGTTTCTCTTTTTATATATTCTACATATTGTCCTATGGTGTCACGAAATGCCGGTTTAAATACATTATCATAACTTCTTGGACCATTTTGAAATTCAGTCCATAAATTATGTTCAGTTAACTTTTTTTTTCGAGATCTGGCTAATTGACGTGCCATCATGATTTGCTCTGTCGTACTAGGCTTCTTATAATAGAATAGCATTGGCTTATTCTTGATCCAATCTCTTTCGCCTTTTTCGTTAAAAGCTAAATTATATTCCATTAAATTAAATCCTTTAGGAGTCTCTTCAATTACATAAGATCGTGTTCCATCTCCAAAAAAAGTGGTTTCAGGAAAATTGTCAGCAATGACCAATACTTTTAAATTTGCAAATTCACCAAATTTCTTATTATGATTTCTCCGCAATGATAAAATAGCATTGTAAGTTTTCTGATCAATTTGGCCTCTACCTGAAATGACAAGGTTAACTGTATTTTCGTTAATTTCAGATTGCATTTTACGAAAATCATCCTGCCATTTGATATTTTGCCAACCTGATGGCATATCACCAATTTCTGCTAATAAATTTATTGTAGATTGACTTTGGTTTAAAAAACCATAACCTAATATTGGATTTATAATTCTTCTTGCTGTCATTATTGCCAATTCTTGTCTAGTTTTTGAAGTTCCTTCCTGATATTTAAATAATTCGTTACCTTTATCCATAATTTTTTAAGTCAAATATCCTAATTCTTGTAAATTCCTTTCTGCCCAAGGTGAAAAAATAATTTCCTTATTAAGAATTTTTCTAGGCAATTTGGACTTACTAACAAATTCAACTGTTTCAATTTCTTCCGGATTTATATTAAATGGACCGTTGTAGATAACTGTATATAATGCTTGAATTTCCGACTCATTATAATCGTCAAACAAATATTTGGAATGTAATTTTAAATTTCCTTTTATTCCTAGTTCTTCAAATAATTCCCGCTTAGCAGCAGCCTCATAGGTTTCGTTCTTTTGTACATGCCCTGCAGATGTAGCATCCCAAGTTCCTGCTCCTAAATCTTTGGTGCTACTTCTTTTGATCATCAAAATTTCCCCTTGATCATTAAAAATTGCTGTACCGCTTGATCTGTGTCTTAGTGTTTTATCATGATGACAATCATAACG
>Ga0075613_102_pt1 | contig 68855 bp, 82 predicted proteins | sample RifGroA1_FD_68367 | JGI IMG/M metagenome (GOLD analysis project Ga0075613, IMG submission 68367) | Microgenomates (Gottesmanbacteria) bacterium GW2011_GWA1_34_13 | reverse complement strand
TTATTTTCAATGTCTTTCCCTGTTCCAATATCCATCCCCTGATATACCTGCCTGCTATCAGCATTGACAATTTCCCCATTAAATTTTTTAGCCAATTTTATAGCTAATTCAGTTTTCCCCGTTGCAGTCGGACCAGTGATGATTAAGATCTTTTTATTCATATAAATTATGAAATAACCCTTGAAGTGTTTTCCGTGGATTTTCTTACTGAAAGATAAAAGTGTGGAAACGGCCCCATGGTCCGAGGCTCCACCTGATTATCTGAAGTTAGAAAATCCGGAAAACCTTCACGGGTTTGCCTTCTCTTTGGTTACTTTCTCTGGAGCATGCAGAGAAAGTAACAAGAATAATAAAAATATTATCCTTCGACAAGCTCAGGAAATATAATCACTGGTATGGAAAAATTATTTTTTTCTGATTTTTCTGTATTTTTCAACATTATATTTTCCTGATCTTAGGTTTTGTTGATTTATTAAATCATCTAATATTTTCCATCTACGTTTCTTTTCTATATAGGGAATATCGTCTGTAAAAGTCTTATGTGCTGCAGTTATTGGTCTATCCGAATACTCTGCAATATAAGCTTTGGTAAAACCTACTTTATTACATAATTTGACGGTATTTTCAAATTGCTCATTAGTCTCACCTGGAAATCCCACAATGATATCCGTACTGAATGTCATATTGGGAATTTGGGATTTTATTTTATTTACTAAATTAAGATATTGCTTGGCTGTATACCAACGATTCATTCTTTGCAAAACTTTATCATCACCTGATTGTAACGGTAAATGCAGATGACGAGTAATTTTTGTATTCATTTTAATAGTTTTTATCAAATCGTCGCTAAAATCCCAAGGATTTGAGGAAATAAAGTCTACTTTTTCTACACCTGATATTTTACACACTTCATTTAATAGATGAGGAAAAAGTGTCGGAATCCTTAATCTTCCTAAGTGCTTTACATAAGTAACTTTAATTTGTTGTTTATTGTCATTGCGAAGCTGCTCTGCAACTGAAACAATCTTCTCCTTTGTCATTCCCTTGAAAAAGGGAATCTTAAGATCCCCGCTTTCGCGAGGATGACTAATCAGGTCACTTCCATATGAATTTACATTTTGACCTATCAAAGTGATTTCTCTATAACCATCTTTAGCTAATTTAGATATTTCATCAATGATTTCTGCATACGGTCTTGATACTTCTCTGCCTCTGGTAAATGGAACTACACAATATGTGCAAAAATTGTTACAACCATTAGAAATTGGTACCCAGGCATGAATTTTATTATCTCTAATAGGCAGGTTATCAAAGCCAATTTCTTCAATGGGAATAAGTTCAACTTGAGGCATGGTTTCACGGACTTTCTGCATAAACTTTCCTGATTTATCCCTAACAGCCATACCAACCATACAGCCAGTTAAAATGATTTTTTTATTATTATCTTTTTGTCTTAACTGTCTTACTGTCTTACTGTCTTTTATCAAGTTGTTAACTAGCCCATACACCCGGTTTTCAGCTGATTCGCGCACCATACAGGAGTTTATGACTATATAATCAGCCAGTTCTATGGTTGAAGCTGGTTGCATACCTTTAGCTTTGAGCCAGCCCGCAATCCGCTCACTATCAGCCTGATTAGCAGCACAACCGAACGTGGTTATATGATATTTCATGAATGTAATTATACAGGGTATAACAAATAATACGAGCAGGATGAAAATTTCGAAGATCGCATTCGAGGACGATTGATACTAAAATTACTGCCTGAGCCTGTCGAAGGCTCACTTTGAAAAACCTTTCGACTCGCTCCACTCGCTCAGGGAATAAAAAATTATTTACCTAAAACAAATTTTTCTATAACTGTCGCTACTCCGTCTTCATCAACTGATGGAGCTATAAAATCAGCAATTGCCTTAAGTTCCGGCACTGCATTTCCCATGGCAATCTTCAACCCACAAGCCATCAGGAGCGGAAAATCATTATAAGCATCACCTACGCCAATCATTTCATGGGTTTGGATTTTGAGTATTTTGGCAATTTCTATAATTCCATGTAATTTAGTAGCATTTTTATCACATATCTCTAACATAAAAGTCCCGGGAACTCTGATAGAAATAAGCTTATGAACTACTATCTCTGAAAACTGTTTAAGTTCATTTTCTACTTGATCAATTATTTCTTTAGGCAGATGAGTATCTGAAAATATACTTAAAATTTTTGGAGGATTTGCTTTATTTTCATACATAGATTCTAAAGTTCCATCAAAAACATAACTTTGTAATTTATATTTTTTAAAAACTTTATTAATCACGGGTAATAATGATTTATCTAAAGGAGTTTCTTTAATAACCTTCTTTGTAATTGGGTCATAAATTTGGATGCCATTTGCAACTACGCAAGGACCTGACAAATCCAGATGATTAAATATTTTTTCAACTTCTAAATAAGATCTGCCTGTAGCAAGACATACATGAATTTTCTTTTTAGCAGCATTTATTGCTTGGGTAACTCTTGGTGCGGGTAAAGTTTCTAACGCATGTTTAACAGTAGTTCCATCCAAATCTAGAAAAATAGCTTTGTATTTCATAAATGTCATTATAACACCATAAATATACCGATTTTCTTTGAATTAGCAAGATTTTTTATAATAAAATCTTGCTTAAATAGGATGATCGAGTATATACACGATGTATTTTTCAAATACAATCGGTATAAACAAGGAAAGAACCGCTTAAGTATATAACTTTTCGGTATCTTTCCTTTAATTTTAGAAGTCATTTAACGAACTGCTTTTTTCAAAGCTTTACCAGCAGTAAATCCTGGAGTTTTCCGTGCCGGAATATTGATTGTTGCTCCTGTTTGTGGATTTCTACCAGTTCTCGCTGCTCTACTTCTTACCATAAAAGTACCAAATCCAGTCACAACTACTTTTTCACCTTTTTTTAATGCGTCTTCAATAGCTTTGAAAACTGCTGCGACCGATTCTTTAGCGGCTTTATTGGTCAGATTAACTTTTTTTGCTACCATTTCAACCAAATCAGCTTTTGTCATAAATATCATTCACCCCCTTCGTTAGAAACTGTTAATGAGTTAATAAACGAATTTACAGTTTCTTACGTCCTCCAAAGATCGCTCCATGAGCCGCGCTACGAATAGTAGGTAAGGCGAATGGCAAGATCAGGAGGATATTCAATTTTAATTTTTTTGATTTGAAATCCTGAAACACTTGCCTGCGCAAGCAGGAGTTCAGGATGACTTATGTTATTTTTTTTCACGGTCGTCACAACAATATATTTTGAGCAGGAAAATTTATTTAGAAGGAGACAACGCGATTCTACAATCAAGATAATTTTTTTTTGCTGCTATGTCAAGCAGATCTTTACTATGAGATTATATTTTATTGTGAAGACAAGCTAAAGTAAATTACTATAGATAATTATGTTGCTATAGTAAGATATATTACTAATTTAAAATTTATAATTTAAAATTTGAAATGAAATATAAAATTATTTAACATTTAAAATTAAAACATTAATTAAAAATTTAAAATTTCAAATTAAAAATTAGCTTTTTACTTTGCTATATCTACAGCTCTTAATTCTCTAATTACTGTAACTCTTATTTGTCCCGGATATGTCAATTTTTTCTCAATTTCTTCTTTTATTTTATGAGCAATAATTGTTGCTTGTGCATCATCTATTTTTTCTGGGTCTACAATCACCCGCATTTCCCGTCCGGCTTGAAATGCATATGATTCTTTTACGCCTTTATGCTGTTTAGCAATTTCTTCCAAAGAAGTTAATCTTTTGATATAGGCTTCTATGTCTTCATATCTGGCACCAGGCCTACTTCCTGATATGGCATCTGAAACATATACCAGTGTTGATTCAATTGATGAAAAAGGTTTATCTTCATGATGTTCTGCTACACAGGCAATCACAGCGGCGGGCATCATGTATTTTTTCAAAAGCTCAACACCCAACTCAATATGCGTGCCTTCCTGATCATTGATGACTTTTCCAATATCATGAAGCAAACAACCTAAGCGTACAATATTTATATCAGCTCCAACTTCACGGGCTAAAGCAATACCAATTTTGGTTTCTTCCAAAGTATGAGCAATCATATTTTGCCCATATGAAAATCGGTATTTAAATCTACCTAAAAGTTGAATAAGTGGTAAAGGTAAATTATATACACCAACTGTATGGCATAATTTTTCACCTTCTTCAAACATGATTTTTTCCAAATCTTTACGTGTTTGCTCAACTAATTCTTCAATTCTGATAGGTTGAATTCTGCCATCTTTGATAAGTCTCTCAAGCGAAACTCTGGCAATTTCCCGGCGGACTGCATCAAATGAGGAAAGTTTTATCACCCCTTCTTCATCCAAATCTACATCAACTCCTGTTGCCTGCTCAAATGAACGGATATTTCTACCTTCTTTACCAATAATTCTTCCCTTAACGTCTTCATCAGGTAATTTGACTGTAGAAACTGTAAATTCAGGCACATAATCTATTGCACCATGCCTCATGGCATCAACAATGATCATTTTGGCTTTTTTAGCTGATTCTTCTTTGGCGGTATCCTCTGCTTGTCTGATTCTTTTGGCAATTTCTTCAGTTAAATTATCTTCAACTGCTTTCAAAATCAGATTTTTTGCTTCATCACGGGTAAGGTTGGCGGCCCGTTCCAGTTTTTTGATTTGTTCAAGTTTAATTTCGTCAATTTCTTTTAATTTAGATTGAATTTGCATTTCCAGTTCGCGAACTATTCTTTCGCGTTCATCTAACGCACCGGTTTTTCTTTCAACTGCTTCTTCTTTATGCAATATTTCTGTTTGCGCTTCGCATTTTGGCAGTTTGTATGATTTGTGACACGTCCGGCATCTCAACTTGAGGCTGATGTTGGACGATTTTAACCGGCTTTTTCTTCTGCGGTTTAGGTGTATTTTGTTGTGAAAAAACCCGTTTACCTGATAAAAGTTGTGTAACTGTGTCAAAAATACCCATATAAAACTCCTTTGTAAGGCAAAACAAGATTTAAATCAACAGGAAGAAATCCCGATCAAATCAGGATTAATTGAAGCTAAAATTGGAATGTAATTTATAACAAATATTCAAATTCATGCTTTCTGTTGTTTAAAAAATTTATTCTGGTTTTGCCTTTCTGGTTACTAATTTTACTATTTTTGGCTGTTTATAGCAAATAGTAATTTAGCCTTTTAAACGCTTCAAAACTACTCCTATGGACTCCCAATTGTACCCACGCCTGCCTAAAAACCCAGTAATTTTTTGTTTTCTGGTAAACTCATCTAAATTTCTCCAGGATAGAAGTTTTTTTTGGACAATTGCAAATGCAGTGTAATTTTTGTCCCTTTGGCTTGAAATTTAAACGTTGCCGTACAAACCAATCAACAAATTCCATATCATTTATATATTTCCGATCAATTAATTTACTCAGAATAATTTTTTGAGTTTCACTCCCCACTTCCTTTTTTTTAAAATAATCAGTAATTTCTTTTTTAGATCTAGGTCTGAAAGAAAGAAAATTTATAACTCTTTCCCACCAATAAAGCAAATCATTTTCCTTAATAATCATCTGCATCTGACTATCATCAATATCCGTATCAACTTTGAGGTGATATTTAACTAATAATTCCAAATTTAAAGAAAAAGCAAATTTGTCGTCTAAAAAAATATTTACTCTCTCTTTATTTTTTAATTGGGGTTTAATATTAGTTATTAACATACATTAATCTAATGAGGAAAAATAAAATGCGAGCATGGTAAAATTTTTCAGTTCTGAACTAAGTGAGGGACTATGGCTTTATTCAACAGGGAAACGCTTAATCCCGAACGGTTTTCAGAATCTGCTAAAAATTTTATCTGCGAACATTTAATAATTTGTTAATTGATTCGTCATTAGTCATTTCATGACTAATCTTCTTCTTCTTTTCCAACTTCAACTGGTAATTTACCTGTTTTAGCACTTTTCCAAATCAATTCCAATAATTCTTTAGCAAGTTTTGGATTTTCTTTCAAATAAATTTTAGATGCTTCTCTGCCTTGTCCCAGCATTTGCGTCCCGTATTTAATAAATGCACCTGACTTAGTCAAAATTCCCAATTCTATGCCTACCTCCAAAATTCCGGCTTCCCGGGAAATTCCATTAGACATGATGTCAAATTCAGCAATTCTAAATGGTGGTGAAACTTTGTTTTTGACAATTCTGACTCTATGCCTACTACCCACAAATTTATCTCCGTCTTTGATAGTTTCAATTTTCCGGGTATCTAGCCTGATGGATGCATAAAATTTCATTGCCAACCCTCCAGGTGTTGTTTCGGGATTGCCAAACATGATACCGATTTTTTGGCGCAACTGATTGGTGAATATTACTACTGTTTTGGATTTGGAAATTGCGCCGGTTAATTTACGTAGTGCTTGAGACATAAGTCTTGCTTGAAGTCCCATCATTGAGTCACCCATTTCTCCCTCAATTTCTGCACGAGGTACTAGAGCTGCAACAGAATCAATCACGATTACATCAATCCCTCCACTTCTTATTAAAGTTTCAGTTATCTCCAAAGCTTGTTCTCCTGTGTCAGGTTGAGAAATAAGTAAATCAGTCAGTTTGACACCTAAAGTTTGTGCCCAAACAGGATCAAGAGCATGTTCTGCATCAATAAAAGCTGCTGTACCTCCCAATTTTTGCGCTTCGGCAATCACTGACAAACAAACAGATGTAATTCTGCTTCTGGGAAGTCCACCAACACCTAATGCCAAATCAAGTGGAATTATACCCGTTGAAATTACATCTGTCCCAATTTTTAAGGCATTTTGATCCCCAAATTTCATGATTGACCCTTTGCCGTACTGTTTCTCAATTTGATCCATTGCCACACGGATTGCCTGTAGTTTTTGATCTTGTGCCATAATGCTCCTTCTAGAAACACTTAATGATTCCGAGTATATCGAGGATAATTTAGTGTTTCTTGAGCCCGCCTAATACGAGCATTCGGCTGCGTGGCTGTAAGCCTCGAGACGAATTCGAGTATTGGTGGGTCGTTTTTTAATTTGAGGCAGAATTACTTTCCATATTTACACAATCTTTGGTAAAATACAATATACCGAATTACAAATTACCAATTTTCAATTTCTAATTAGTATTAATTTGGAAGGGTCGCATAGTTGGTCTAGTGCGGAGGTCTTGAAAACCTCTATGGCCGAAAGGTCATCGCGAGTTCGAATCTCGCCCCTTCCGCAAAAAAATTTAATAAACAACAATAGATTTTGCCTAATACAAATATGTCAAAAAACGCACTTCTTGTGATTGATGTTCAAACATATTACATAAATGAGCACACGAAAGATATACCTGGGAAAATAGAAGATTTTATTAAACAAAATAACTTCGACTTTGTCTTATTTACTATATTCGTAAATCATAAAAACTCAAACATGTATAAGGTTTTTAAATGGAATAAAATGATGTCTTCATCGGATACAGATATATGTGAGAATTTAATTCAATTTGTTCATAAAGATAATGTATTTCAAAAAGATACATATTCCGTATTTAAATCAGAACAATTTAAAGATTTTCTCAAAATAAATAACGTTGGAGAACTAACATTGTGTGGTCTTGATGCCGATGCGTGTATCCTTGCTTCTGCGTACGAAGGGTTTGATTTAGGATATAAAATACACGTTCTGAACGAACTTACAGGATGTCACGTGGGAGAAGATTTTAGAAAATACGGACTGGAAATCATAAATAAGAATATACAGAAAAAGTAATTCTAAACTTTGAATAGTTCTCCGCAAAAAAATATGAATAAAATTAAAGGCATTATTCTTGACGTTGATGGTGTTTTGGTAGGTGGAAAAAAAGATTATAACTGGCCAAATCCAAATCCCGAAGTTATTCAAACTCTTAAATCACTTCATGAAAAAGGAATATTAATCAGCCTTTGTACCGGTAAAGGAACTTTTTCAATAAAAAGTATTGTTGAAGCAGCACATCTTGATAATATCCATATTGGTGATGGTGGAGCTATTGTTATAGATTTTTTGCATAATAAAGTCATAGATCAACATATTGTTGAGAAAAACACTGTAAGAAAAGCTGTTGCGCTTTTACAACAACATAATATATATGTAGAACTTTATACAAAGGATGGTTATTATATTCAAAAAGATTTTGTAGGTGATAAAACAGCAAAACATAAAGAGATTTTAAATAAAGATCCAAACATTGTTTCATCACTTGTAGAAATTTCTGATCAACTTAATATAGTTAAAATTATGCCGATCGCTAATGACGAATTGGATAAGCAAAGAATTATCGATCTCCTTTCTATAGAAGCAAAAGAATTGCCTCTTCAATGGGGAGTGCATCCCACAGCATTACCCTACCAATTCGGTATTATAACCACAAAAGGTATTTCTAAAAAACAGGCAGTTGAAGTTATTTCACAATATTCAAAAATTCCATTAAATGAAATGCTTGGTATAGGTGATGGAATGAGTGATTGGAATTTTATGGAAATACTAGGATATGCAGGAGCTATGGGAAATGGATCGCAAGAATTGAAAGATAAGATTTTTACAAAAGGAGAACGTGGATTTATTGGTAAGTCAGTTGATGAAAACGGTGTATTAAATATTTTGAAACATTTTAAAGTGATATAGAATATTCAACTGAATTTAAGAAGTTAAAATAAGTTATAACACTGTATATAATTCTCCGCACTTCGGCGCGCTTCGCTTGCTCAGTGCAAGCTGAAATGAGTTGAAGTGTAGAGCGAGATGAGAAGTTTACCCTAAGCTTGTTGTCGAAGGGAATCTCGCCCCTTCCGCCAAAAAGAAATAAAAAATAGAAAAGTGAAAGGTGTAAAGCTATATCACCCGACGGGTGTTATTTTTTGGGCTATAATTCAATTGCTCAGGTGGTAAAATTGTTATTTTGAGACATAATAAGTGTATTATATACCGTTTTATTTTATAACTGGTTGTGAATATTTCCCCCTAGTCGCAATAATTAATTGTTATCTTTTAAGTCCACTTTTTTGGTATAATTCAGTCAAATAATAGAACAATATGAATTTACAACAAAACCGCATGCTCAATTTTGTTCGCAGAGTGAATCTAGATATTCTAATGTTCGAAGACATGGAAGACCAAAATAACCCCTTGGTGGATTTTATCAACTCGTTTACTCTAAATTACATTGTGTCAAGATTTCCTCCCAAAAAGAGACAGGAATTTGTGGATTTACTCGAACATGAGGCCAATGACGACAAAATCTGGCAGTTTGTAAATAAACATATTGAAAATTTTGACAAAGGTTACGAAGAAGAATTAGAGAAAAAATTAAGAAAAATTAGAAAGCATGTATTAAGCAGTACAAAACAAGAATAAAAATATTTTTATGGTAGACAATAACGAACAATTGCATTTCTCAGAACAAGAAACCTTAAAAGAAAGAGCTTCAAATCTTTCAACTCGTTATATAGAGACTCTTAGGAGAGTAGTAAACAGTAATGCAGTTCATAAGGATAAAAACACGGGACATTATAAATTAACCCCTGATGGTAGAGAAAACTCGCACAAGACTTTTGATACTTTCTTTGAACTCGCAGATGGAAATCATCAACTTCTAAGATTGGCACTCGACGGTGCTTATAGAGCAGTTCTATCAGAAATTCAACAAGGCGAAGACGAAAAAGGATTAAACGAGCAAGGTTGGACTTTGTTAAGGACATCACAAAGCATACAGGGAGTAAATACTTGGCAAGAAGCGAACGAGCTTTATGCAAAAGTAACAGGTAAGACGGCTAAAGAATCAGCAATCTCTGCCTCTGAGCTATATAAAAAATCTAAAGAAATAAGAGCTCAGCTTGAATCTAAAGGTATACCAGTTAGTGAATATTTGGAAAAAGATGAAAAAATAGCTTCTGAGATATTCGAAAGTGAAACAGAAAAACTTGACAGTGAGACGGCAACATTACTAGGCAGGGCAAAGGAAAGCATAAAAAAAGTTAAAAATAAGCTTACTGGTTGGCTTCCTAAAAACCAGCGTAACAGGCAACCGCAAGTGGTAGTTCAAATTAGTGCTTCAGAGAAAGATGCTCCACATATTTTCAGCAGAAAAATGACTCGCAGACAATTCTTGAGATTTTCCGGGGCTACAATAGCTACTTCGGTATTAGCAACTGTTCTTAAAGTGGGTTTAGACCCAGAGTTTCAAGCGGGCGTTAGTGCTGCCTCTACTAGACCAGAAATGCCAGGTAACGGAGAAAACCATGAGGTTTCCTTATCAGTTTTACTTGAAGTTTATAGGAAACATTTTCAAAAAAAAGGACAATTAATGCCTGAAAAAGTTTGGGTACGAAACGAAGAATCATATCAAGGAAAAAAATTGACAGGGACTGGTGTACACCTCAGTATACTTGCTCGATACTGTTATAACTCTGATAAAAAAAGTGGGGAAGATTTTGATGCCTATTACACACGTTTCGTTGATAGTTTACATGGACTATCTGATCTTGCTGGACTTGATTTTATTACTCTTGTAACTAGTTTACAGATTAGCGCTGAGAACATCGGTGGTTTTGAAAAACCAAAGGGGGCAAAAGAATCATCTGATTTAGATGTTAAAGTATCCAGGGTTCAGGAAACAGTAATTACGGCTTCACGGATCTTGGGCTTAGAACCCAGAGTTCTTGAATCAATAGGACCGGGAGGTTTTGTAATTCAGGCTGAAGACAAAGCGAGAAAAGCAGGTATTAAGACTCCTCTAGATAACGCTTTACCCGAAGAAGGAATTAGACATTATGATCTTATTAGATTTAGAGAGCAGACAACTATTGGCATGATGGATACGGAACCCAGTGAGAGATCAGAAGCCTATAGGTTATTTCAAAATAATCCATTAGTCAAAGTTCTGGATAAAGAGTATCCCCAAATCACCAAAATTTACAGAATAGCAAATGAAAAACGTGATGCCGTTACAAGATTAAGAGAAGAAATGAGAAAGGCAGGAAATAATTTTATTGAAAAATATGTCGACAGACTTAAACCATTTGTAAATGGAGATGTAAAAGCTTTGAATGCGATTGGAATTTCACCAATAATGGATTTGTGGCAGTTACAAAACTACACTGATGTTTGGTATAAAGTTTCTGAAATCCCCAATAACCCTGAATTTGCCTATCAACGAACAGTTGAATACATGAAAATAGAGGAAGAAAAAGATCCTAAATCTTTCTATAAAAGATTCTTTTCCCAACAAATTAGAAACCCGAAATTTATCAAATATTTAATGCACCAGGCAACTATAAGCAATAACCAAGAAGAAAGTTTACTGTTATTAAATATTCAAGATAATGTAGCAAGATACGAACAATCGGCAAAAGAACTTAGAATTGCATATTTAAATGTTTTACAAGCGGAGGGGTCGTTTGAATATGACAGTAGGTTTCAGCAAATGACCAGTGTCTTAGTTACTAAGCGGCTTTCTGAAATAGCCGGAGATTTTAATCCAAACGAACGGAATAATCTTGGGTGGCATATATACAAAACATGTGCAATTAGAGAAATAGCCCCCATCCCCTTTTTGGTCAATGATGATTTTTACGCACGTGATATAACTATTGATCCCCCTTATGCTCAAAATGAAGTAGTAAAATCGTTGAATACTTTTATCGATATGTTAAAAAGAGCCAAAATACTTGAAGTTGATCCAGATGATGACATAAGTACGACATACCATATTTTTGAAAAAATGTTCTGGAGAGATGGAGGCGCCTGGCCTAATGTTCCAAAAGAAGAATGGGAACGAATATTGGATCATTTTAATTCAAAAATAGTCAATCGTCTTTTTTACGATTTTGCTGGTTTGATACATAATGAACAAATAATGCCACAATTAAATAACCTCATGATAAATAAGAAACTTATTTCTAAGCCTGCCGACAAGGATCCTTACAATTTTTTTAAGCAAATAGTCTACTTGGAGTTAAATAGCTGGCATATGCGACGAGATATTCCAAAAAAAGATTGGGACGAGGTCGAAGAATATTTCCGAGCTAATATTCTTCCAATTGCAATTACAAGAACAGAAATAACACCGGGAATTTTTAAAGAAAAATATAATATCGGTTCTGCTGACTACCCTCCAATATTTCGTTCACAAGCTGTGATGTTTAACTTTCTTATTGATAAAAATCCAAAGGTTCCATCATCAACTTCTTCAAGTGACATATTAAGTTATTATTAATGTCAGATTTATTTCAATTTTTTTTGGGTTCTAGTCGTATTGAAATAACGTATAATATAAACAAAAATGTTTGTGAGTTTGAGACACCTTATTCTAACTACAAAGAGAAATTAGAACTTAAATTACGACTTATACTTTAATATAAAATAGGCGTAATTAAAGAAAAGTGTTGGTAAAAACGATGTTTTAGACTGTTGTAATCTTCTAAATCTTCAGAGGGCAAACAAAAATTATGAATAAACTAGACAATTTAGAAAAAGAAATAAACGAAATTAAAGAAAGAAATAAAAAAGTTGAAATCGATAAGGATTGGGAAAGAAGTTATACCAGAAAATTAATTCTGTTAATTTTTACTTACATAACTATTGGTTTATATTTAAATGCAATAAAAATTTCTAATCCCTGGTTAAATGCTATTGTTCCTGCAATAGGTTTTTTCTTATCAACATTAACCTTACCTTTTTTCAAGAAAATATGGGAAAGGTACATCAGAAAGTAAAAAGTTTTTAAAATCTCTCTTTCATCAAGATTTCCTCCTTCGTTAAAACTTCAGAAGACAAGTCGAAGGACGAAGCGTCTTTTAATATCCGAATCCGTTAGTTGAAGGAGATAGATACCTATCCATCGCAAATTTTGTTAGAATATACGCGATATGACTGAACAAAAAGATCAAGCTGGAAATTCAGGTTATTTTGGTAAGGACTATTTCTCTGCAGGCAACTACTTCCATGGCTATGAAAGTTATGGAGGCAGAGGTTTTTGGGCAAGCGTTTTACGTTCAATAGAAAAATACGTTCCAGATTCAAAACAACGGAAATTTCTTGATGTTGGATCAGCTTTTGGATTTCTTCTCAAACACGAGCTGGGATTTCAAAACGTAAGCGTATTTGGTGTAGATATTTCAAAATATGCTTTAATTAAAAGTAAATCTGTTGCTTCTGGTGCAGGTTTGGTGGAAGTAAATATTGATAAAAGCGTTTTGCCATTTCCAAATAATACCTTTGAGTGTGTAACTGCTTTGGATGTGGCAGAACATCTTCATGATTTTGATGGTGCTGTAAAAGATTTTGCCAGAGTTCTTAAATCAAATGGAATATTAATTATTGGTACACCTGTCACAGATACATGGGAAGGTAAGATTTGGGACAAATACGATCAGGATAAATCTCACGTAAGTAAACCAACTAGGGAAAAATTATTTAATACTCTTAAACAAACAGGGTTTGAAATACTTGAATCAAAATATTATTTTCCATTACCCTGGTTAAAAATACCTTTTCCTCGCACAAATATGGAGGTTGTAGCGAGAAAAATTTAATTGATCTAATGGTAAAATTGTATTCGAGAAATAGGTTATAACACTATCTATATTTCTTCGCAAATATAAATTAGCTTCATTTTTTGTTAAAGAAGATTGTGCTTTGGAACTTTTGATATACTTAATCTGATGGAAGATAATAAATTAAGGATTACAATAAAGAAATCAATTAGTGAAGTTTTTAACTTCACAATCACACCACCTAATTCAACTCTTTGGATACCAAATGTGGTTAAAGAAGAAACAAATGAATGGCCAATTCATATAGGAACTATTTATTCATTACAAAATAGTAAAAATGAACAATCATATGTAATCGTTACCAACTTAAAAAATAACGAAATCGTTGAATGGGTTTCAAAAGATCAAAATTATCATTGCAGATATACTTTTAGATCAATTGATAAAAATGTTACTAAACTTGAATATTATGAATGGATGAATAACGGAAATTTGGAAGAACCATTTACAATGGCAACTTTGGAGAAATTAAAATCAGTATTAGAAAAATAAATTAAACGTTCATAAGGTCGGACCTTTAAAAAGGTCCAACCTTAATTTATATGAAAAATGTTATTGAAAAAATTCGCAAGGAATTAAAACTTAATTCAGATGAGAAAACTCGACAAAGTGGAGAGCGATTTTTTAAAGAAGCAATAAAATTATACGGAGTAAAAACTGCTATTGTTGGGAATATTGGAAAAAAATATTTTCAGGAAATAAAGGATAAAAATAAACAAGAAATTTTTGAATTGTGTGAAAAGTTATGGCAATCAGGTTTTATGGAAGAATCATTTATTGCCTGTAACTGGTCATACAATGTTCATAAATTTTTTGAACCCAAAGATTTTCAAATTTTTGAAAATTGGTTAAAAAAGTACGTTTCAAATTGGGCGTCATGTGATACTTTTTGTAATCATACAACTGGTACATTTATAGAAATGTATCCTCAATTTGTGAATCATTTAAAAATCTGGGCTAAATCTAAAAACCGCTGGGTACGCCGGGCTGCAGCTGTAACTTTAATAGTTCCGGGAAAACACGGAAAATTTTTGAGCGAAATTTTTGAAATAGCAGATATATTACTTGAGGATCTAGATGATATGGTGCAAAAAGGATATGGATGGATGTTAAAAGTTGCCAGTCAGATTCATCAAAAACAAGTTTTTACTTATGTAATGAAACATAAATCTCAAATGCCCAGAACCGCACTTCGTTATGCTATTGAAAAAATGCCAAAAGACTTGAAAGCAAAAGCAATGGAGAAATAAATGCTTTTTGCGGGAAATAAATGTTTTTTAGAGCATTCTAGCAATCTGTATTTCAAAGGGTCCGACCCTAATTTAATCTAGTATAATCGAACGATACAAATCAGCTATTATGAACAACATTTTTTTGCAACTACAAAATTATCCTTGGTTATTAGGATTAGTCGGAGGATTAATAATTACTGTCTTCAATGCGTTTGGCGCATCATTAGTTTTATTAGCAAATAAAAATGTCTCACAAAAAACTCTGGATACTTCATTAGGTTTTGCTGCAGGACTTATGTTAGCAGCAAGTTTTACAAGTTTAATAATACCGGGGATAAAAGTAGGCGGAATAATACCGGTCATTATAGGAATTGCAATTGGAGCAATATTTTTTGATTTCATCGATCATCGTGTTCCACATGTTCATTTGGAAGGCAGACGTGAAGGACCAGAAAAAAGATTAAATGCTTTATGGCTGTTTATCATTGCCATCACCATTCATAATATGCCGGAAGGTCTATCTGTCGGAATATCCATGGGATCAAAAAATTTACATCAGGCACTTTTACTTATGATAGCTATTGGAATTCAAAATATTCCTGAAGGATTTGCTGTAGCATTTTCTTTTTATGCGCACAAAATGGGTAATAAATGGCAATCAGTTTGGATGGGTATAAAATCAGGATTAGTGGAAATTCCACTAGCATTAATAGGAGCATTACTTGTTTCCCGAATAAATAATTTATTGCCTTATGCATTGGGATTTGGTGCCGGTGCTATGTTATATGTAGTTAGCGATGAAATAATACCTGAAACACATAAAAATGGTCACGAAAGATTTGCTACTTTTGGAATCATTTTTGGAATAATTCTGATGTTGTTTTTGGATATGGTAATAAAATCCTAAAATTAAACAGAAGAATTTGCGTGAAATAAATGTTTTTTAGAGCATTCTAGCAATCCGTATTTCAAAGGGTCCGACCCTATTTAAGACCCTATTTAACTTACAAATGTCAGGGCTTTACCCATTTTGTCTGCTCTACCTGTTCGACCAATTCTGTGGATATAATCATTATAACTTGTGGGTTCATCAAAATTGATTACATGAGAAACATTTTCAATATCCAATCCTCTAGCTGCAACATCTGTTGCTACTAAAACTTGCAATAAATTTTGTTTAAAATCATTTAAAGCTCTAAGTCTTTGGTTTTGTGATTTATTGCCGTGAATAGAAGCTGCAGAAAAACCATTTAGCAATAATAATTTGGATAATTTCTCTACTCCATGTTTGGTTCTGCCAAAAACCAACACTTTTTTAAATTCTCCTCTGTTTTTGAGCATTGATTGCAGTTTGAAAACTTTATCATTATTATCTGTCACTCTGACAATATCCTGATCAATATTTTTGGCTGTTTCATATACTTTTACAGAAATAGTGATTGGATTTGTCAAAAATGTTTGAATAATTCCGTTTATTTCCTGTGAAACTGTGGCAGAGAAAAATAATGATTGTCGCACACGCGGTAAATGAGAAATGATAAATTTAATATCTTTTATAAAACCGATATCCACCATTCTATCCACTTCATCTAAAACTATGTTTTTATAATTACTTAAATTTAAAACTCTCCGGTTTATTAAATCTTTCAACCTTCCCGGAGTACCGATGGTAAAATGTGCATTACCTTGAATTTGCCTTATTTGCATCATGATATTAGATCCGCCGATACACAGAGCTGAGGAAATTTGCAAAGATTTAGAAAATGCGTCTAAATCTGCTTTGATTTGGACTGCGAGTTCACGGGTTGGAATAATTATCAAAACTTTTTCGTTTCGATTAAGTAAAATTTTATTAATTAAAGGGATCAAAAAAGCTGCAGTTTTACCGGTTCCGGTATTGGCAATACCTACTACATCACGACCATCTAATATTGGTTGAATTGCCTGATCCTGAATAGGAGTAGGAATTGTGTAGCCGTGATTTAGTATATTTTGTTTAAGACGCGGGTCAATTGCAAAATCTACAAATTTATGGGTAATTTCAACTGCTTTCTTATTATCCAGAATTTGGCTTTTATTCACATATTGTGAAGCATGAACAGATGATTTAATATTTCTTCCTTTACCACGAGAAAACCGGCCACCTGAAAAACGGTTTCCAGGAATATGTTTCCGAAAATTTCTGTTAAATGGATGATGACGCATAAAATTTATCCTTTATTAAAAATAATGTCATCCTGGAGGATCCGCCAACTGGAGGAGACGATAGTATCTATAGAGATTCTATCGCTTCGCCAAGTCAAACTTGGCTTCGCTCCAGAATGACAACTTTAAACTGATAAACCTGCCTAAATGAGATTTGCTTTAATAAGGGGATAAGATACGAAGTAAAAAATGTAGGTATCTTTATCTTGATAACTTAAATAAAACGATGTCAAATTTAAACAGATTTATCAGTTTATACCGATTTATAATTGAAAACGAATCGAGGTATATCCTTGATCAAATCTTTGGATAAATCTGTCGTTTCATCAATTGGAAAATACAAGCATAACATATGCATAGATGACTGTCAATGGTTTAAAGCCCTAAAAAAGGCTATTTTAGCCTCAAAATTGAGCTTTTAACCACCTTAAACCGACCTTAATTATGGAAAATGATTAAGATTGCCACGCCTCGCTTCGCGGGCTCGCAATGACAAGAATATTAATTTTTTGACTACTCCTAGCATTGCCAAAACCTCAATTTTATGCTATAATCTGTAAACTTTAAACCCAAAAACCTGTTTAGATGTTGGTTAGATTTATTAAGTATTTAAGATAAAGATACCCTAAATTAAACACATTTTTGTATCTATTTAGTACGTAAAGATTAATTTAAGATTTATCCCGATAATTATCGAGGATAGACACGATACATTTACAAATGTCATCGGTCTAAACAGATTTTTGGATTTATATATGCAAACAACTGAACCAATCAATCCCTGTTATCGCTGCGGAAAAGAAAGAAAAATCGTCAAGAAATGGGAAGAAAAAACCCAAGGAGCAAAAATCAGCTGTACTATGGCTGTGTGTCCTGATCCGGAATGCCAGAAAAAAGTGGATGCTCAAAATGCCAGAAATTTAGAAAAACAACTTCTGCACATGAAACCCCATGGAAAACAACCTCCAAACAAACAAATCGTCTTGGGCAAAAAAAAGAATTAATCCCCTATTTAAACTTTTTTTTAAATAATGAAAAAGTTACCTACGCTAAAGATTGTAAGTGCTTGTTTAGCCGGAATTAATTGCAAATATGATGGTACAAATAATTTATGCCCAAAAATCGCCAAAATGGTGCAAAACGCTCAAGCAATTCCTGTTTGTCCTGAAGTTTTAGGAGGATTATCAGTTCCCCGTCAATCTGTAGAAATAAAAAATAATCAAATTATAAGCAAAAATGGAGAAAACTTTACTGCTCAATTTGAAAGAGGCGCAAAAGTTGGATTAAAACTTGTTCAAACAGTTGGTGCTAAAGAAGCAATTTTAAAAGCTCGATCACCCAGTTGCGGTTTTAGACAAATTTATGATGGAACTTTTTCCAAAAAGTTGGTAAAAGGTGACGGTGTTTTTGCTAAACTTTTAAAATTACATAATTTCAAAATCAAAACCGAGGAAGAAATTTAAACTATCTATTTAACATCATCACTCCAAAATTCAAATAAGAGGCAAAAGTTACCCAAACCAAATAAGGCAATAGAAGATATCCTGCCAATTCATCAATTTGTTTGAATTTCAGATAAGTTTCCCTAATTAATAACCATAAAACTACAATTTCGATAAATCCAAATAAAGGAGATTGCAAACCAAAGAAAACCACGCTCCATAAAATATTAAAACCGAATTGAATTATGAATATATTTAAGGCATGTTTAACGTCTTTTTTCTGATATCCCTTAGCCCAGACTAAATAAGCTGCAATTCCCATGAGTAAAAATAAAATTCCCCAAGCTGGTCCAAACACCCAATTTGGCGGAGTAAAAGGCGGTTTTTGAAGGAAAATATACCAAGATTTGATGGAAGGTATTGTAAAAATTGAGCCAATGGAACCAAGAATTTCACTGCCTAAAACAAACAGCATGAGTGTTCCTAAATTAAGTTTTTTCATATATTTTTATTATATATAGTTTATTGAGAGATTGTATCTAAAATCGGGTTTTTGGGGTAAAATATTGATTAGCTATGCTAGACGGGCTTGCCCGTTAGACTTGTCCTCCATAGCTTTAGCGAAGGCGGGGTGTAGTTCAATTGGTAGAACGCTATCATGGGGTGGTAGAAGTTTGGAGTTCAAGTCTCCACACCCCGACAAGTATCTTTATTTGTCGGAAAATTAAATTGATTATGACATTGGTTAGGGTTATCTGCCACAGTTGTAGGAAAGAATATAAAATAGACTTAAGAAGATCAAATGAAGCCAAGAAATATAAATGGAAACATTATTGCTCACTTTCTTGTCAAAAAACTGGTAAAACAACTAAAATAAAAATATTTTGCGAAAACCCCAGATGTAAAAAAGTAATTTTCCGGAATATTGTAAATTCTACTTCAAACCATTATTATTGTTCTCAATCCTGTGCAGCTGTAATTAATAATTCAAAATTTCCTAAGAAAATTGCATTAAAAAAATACTGTATGTCGTGTAAAAAAGCTATTTCTAACAGACGTAATTATTGTTCTCCAAATTGCATACCTGAAAAAATCTATGTAGGTAAAAAAGAAATAATTGCACAAATTCAACAATTTTATTATGAAAATGGCAGAGTTCCGTTCAAACAGGAATTTATTCATTGTAAGGCATCAAGAAATCGTTTTGGAACTTGGAATAAAGCTATAAAAGCAGCCGGATTTAAACCAAATCCTGTAAAATTTGCGCATAAGTTTAAAGCTAAAGACGGACATAAATGCGACTCGCTATCTGAAAAAATCATTGATGATTGGTTATTTAATAGAAAAATTCCACACATACGAAATGCACATTATCCAGATCATAAAAAATATACTGCAGATTTTAAAGTCAAAGATTATTTTATTGAATTTTTTGGACTACATCAGGAATTGAAGACTTATGATGACTACATGAAGAAAAAGTTTGATTTAATAAATAAACATCACCTTAAACTTATCTCAATTTTTCCCAAAGACCTATTCCCTAATTCTAATTTAGAAAAAATTATTGGAATCTTTAATTAATAATTATTCTTTCTATTGTTCATCGCCAAAATGCGTATTAAATATATTATTCCACCTAAATAACCTAATGTAATTAAGACAAGAAAAACGGATATATTTGATGAATATTTATCCGACAGAAAAACCAGTTGTTTGTCCTGTTTGAGGTTGTAATTATCCATATGCACTGGCAACCAATGGACTATTTCACTGCTTTTTTCATTCTTTAATAAAAATTCCGGATTAAGATCTCTACTTGATACCCAAATCCGTAAAAATATTCCAAATATCGCTTCAATGCTAAGTCCTATAATAATTAAGCTAACTAGCCTATATTTTTTATTGGAAGACAATTCAATTATTTTGGTTATAACTAAGCAAATTAAAAATAAACTTAACGGAATTAAGGTCAATTGTGCAAAACCTGTGGTTTCTAAATTGGGAATAGTGATCATACTTAATAAACTTCCACCAACAAACACAAAAATTGGTATAAAACTTGCACTTCTAATAAAATTTTTTACATTAAATTTGATTCTATTCTTTAATATATTAATCAGCGATTTGATTAACCAAATAAATAAAACAGCTGATAAAGTTATAGAAATTTGTCCTGATAAAGTACTGGCATATAATGCGAATTGCCCATCATATAAAATGACTAAAGGATTTTCCTGCTTAACGATCAACTGAATATATTGGGGTGACAAAACCGGCAGGATGGATTTTTTTAAATTACTGACATCTTTGTTTATTCTCTGACTGAAAGTGAAGTTTTTCTGCCATTCGTATGAAGTATTTCCTAAAAATGTTTGATATAAGCCAAAATTGGCACTTGCCCAAATAAACCAGCTTGAACAAAACACAATAATAATACTAGTCCAATTAATTAATAATTTGAGGTTTATTTTTCTAGCTATTAAAAATTGTATCAATAAATCTATAGACATCATTGTTATATAAGGAATAACTGAATAGTGGGTTAAAATTGCACTTCCCAAAAATAAGGCAGATAAGTATAAATAATACCGGTGACTACCTTGCCTGAATCTTAAGAATAAGTAAAAACCGGATAGCAAAAAAAAGTAACTTAAATTTTTAGTCCAGTTAAATGTGGCTTCAATCACAAAAGACGGATTAAACAGCAAAATAATTGTGATTAATAAAAAAATCCGTTTGGGATATTTATTTTGTGTAAAATGATTTGTGATCAACCAACAAGGCAAAATCACTAAACAATTTAAGAAAGTGGCAATTATTTGATATATCCAATAAGTATTACCAAAAATGCCCATTAAAAAACCGGAAACTATATTAAACAACGGTGGTCTGGCAGTTAATAAATAAGGACCAAATTGAGTATTTAATGGTAATCTATTTAAAAAAAATGTACTTCTTTGAAAATGTTCCCACCAATCAAAATACCAAAATGAACCGGTATAAACCGGCAACATTCCTTGAATACTTACCAAGGCTAAAAAGCCTGAGAAAAAAATGACCAAATAAATAAAATCTGCCTTAAAATCATATTGTTTTTGCCACAATTTGAATATGGAAATAATTATTAATAATCCTAAACAAAAGTCATAAACTATCTGAGGTAAATTTAAAATATACACTCCTAACCCTATTAAATAAAGTAAGATTAGGGAAATTCCCAAACCCAACCCAAATTTTTCTGGAAGATTTAAGGGCAATGATTCTACCCATCCCCGGCCGATAAAATACAAGTTGCAAAATATCACTGACAAAATAAATACTAATCCAAGAAAACTCATACTTTCAAAAATGATTATATCTTGTTTTGTCAATAACAATAACTCAAAATCTCCTAAATTAACCATTTGACAAATTAGCACTCTAATATTTTATTGCTAATTGAAAAACCATTGATATCAAAAGTTTTATTTTTTAAACTGAAAAATTCACTAAAAACAGCGATCTAAAGCCAAAAATTATCTTTGGCCGGACATGATCTAACAAAATATTATTGATATATTTATATCTGATTTGAATGATTTAATATCTGAATATATCAGATAATTAATAACTGCTAATTTTGGCAGTAACTTGCCCTGTCTGCCAGGGGAAGCGAAATAACCAATTTGACTTGAATTTGCGCTTTGGAGATTTTTCTTCTATACTCCTAAATTACTTATGCCAAACACTTTAACTATCACCTGTCCTAAATGTAAAACATCAATTTCTTTAAGCGATGCATTGAGTCAGCAGCTAAAAAATGAAGCTATAGAAAAGCTTCATTCTCAACATCTTCAAGATATAGAAAATGTTAAAAAAGAAACTACAGCTAAAAAGGATCAAGAAATTGCAGAAAAAGATTTGCAAATAAAATTACAAAATGAAGAAAAGTTAAAAATTGAAAAAAAATTAGAGGAAACAACTGCACAGGAAATATCATTAAGGAAAAAAATGAGTGATTTTGAAATAGAAAAAAAGACTTTTGAAGTAGAAAAACAAAGACAAATTGACAAAGAAAGAGAACTAATCCGCTTGAAAACTATGGAAGATATGACTGAAAAACAACGCTTAAAAGATATGGATAAAGATAAAGTTATTGACGATTTAAAAAAATCTCTAGAAGACGCTCAAAGAAAAGCATCACAAGGGTCTCAACAATCACAAGGAGAAGTATTGGAATTAGATATAGAAAATCAATTAAAACACGTCTTTCCACAGGATCTGATAGAACCAATAGAAAAAGGCGTGTTGGGAGCTGATATAAGACAAACTGTAAGAACTCCATTAGGAATTAATTGTGGAAAAATTTTATGGGAATCTAAACGAACAAAATCTTGGTCAAATGAATGGATTGCTAAATTAAAAAGTGACGTATTAAAAGATAAAGCTAATATTCCAGTAATAATTTCAGAAGTTATTCCAGATGAGGCTAAGAATGGAATTGGATTCAAAGAAGGAGTTTGGATTACTTTACCAAAATTAGCAATGATATTAGCTGCTTTACTTAGAAAGTCATTATTAGATGTTGCTAAACAGAAAAAAATTGCTTTAAATAAACAAACTAAAGCAGAAGAATTATATAGTTATGTAACAAGTGACGATTTTGCAAATCAAGTAACTTCTATGCTTGAAACATATGATTTGATGATGAAACAGGTAAATGATGAAAGAACTTCATATGAACGTATGTGGAAAAAACGTGAAATGCAAATTATTAGACTAAAAACTGGAGTAGCGGGAATGTATGGCAGTATTGAAGAAATCAGTGGCAAATCATTACCTCACATAAAGAATCTAGAACTTCCATCATCTGACAATAAATAACAATAAAGATTGGGAAGATTGCTTCGTCTCCGCCAGCTGGCGGATCATTCCTCGCAGTGACTTATTGATTTATCATTGGACATTTAGCACTGGTCATTTTATAGTATAGATATGTCGGAAAAAATTATTGGATATTTATTGTTAATTACAGGTATAGTAATCATGATATTGGCTAGTTTTTCAGTGTATCGAGTATTTACCAAACAAACTAAACCAGTGCAAATATTTAATACCAGCGGTATAAATCTAGATCTTAATAAATTAATTGCTGGCTCATTACCTCCTCAAGCTCAAACTCAACTAAACTCTCAAGCAACGCAACAAATTATTCCTCCGGAACTGATTAATGATTCTTCCAATATTTTCATGCATTTGGTACTGATGGGATTTTTTGTAAGCCTTGGATATAAGTTATCTAGCTTAGGTATCAATCTGCTTCGACCAATTGTGGTGAAACTTAAAAGCAAAGAAGTAACCACGGAACACTAAAGTTTTAAAAAAACATTACTTGCTAGTTTTTTTCAAAAGATAAGAATCTCCTTGGTGGTAAATTTCTACGTATGCGTTTTTTTGTTGTTTAATTAATATTTCTTTCATGCTTTCATAGGTTAAACCGTTAAAATTAAATTGGTCCTGATTGGGATGAAGATCGACCGCAATATATTCTGCATTATTTACATATGGCAATATTGATATTTGATCTCGTTTGCCTAAATGCGCAGCTAAGCTGTTTTGTGCTGCCACTGAAGCTTCTGGCGGAATAAGTTTTAACATCCCATTATTATTGGACATATAAGTTTGTGGTTGAAAAAATTCTTTGTGAATAAAAAGTTTTATCGGAGTAGCAGTAATAATTTGCGTAAAAATAAAACTAATCAGCAATAAATAACTAGTTGGAATACGTATCCATGCAAGCTTAATCTTGCTTAATAACTTTTCAAAAGTAGTATTGGCATAAATTGATGCGATAGCTAGTAAAATTGCTAAATCTGCAGAATATTGATAATAGTAAGTCCAACGGTATGGACGGGACAGATCAAGAAACCTCATCAAGAAATGAACAATAACTGGTAAAAGAAGAGGCGGATAAAGAAGTGGTAAAAAACCAAAAGACGCAAAAGACATAACCATGGTATGAATTTTTACATTTGGTTGTAATGCGTGAAAAAGGAGAAATTTTGGATTAGTAATCAAATACAGTAATTCCGTACCAAATCCTTGTCCATTACCCAAAAATCCCTTATAGCCACTGTCCCCAAATTGTGGAATTAACACCAATATTGCAAAAATTGACCAAATAAAACTTAAGATGCTTGTAGTTATGGCAACTTTTTTAGGAATTTTCATAAACAGTAGACTTATACCGATAACACCTATTATAAAACCCACATATTCTCTGACTCCTAAAGCAAAAACAACCATTAAAAAATATAAAACCCATTGTTTTCTGTCTAAAAATAAAAACATCAAGGCAATAAATACCGGTAAAAATGCCAGTTCGTGAAAATCATTCATAATCAGACTTTGTGATCCCACAAAGAACATGCTAGAAACAGCAATAATTAAACTTCTAAATCGGTTTTTGGTTTTTTGTACAGCTAATAAAAAAATGGGGATTGCAGAAATTGCGATAAATACGGCCTGAAGAATTAATAAAAGTTTTGTGTCTGACCATAATTTATAAAATGGCACAGCCAGTAACATAGTCGGCCGAAACCTATCTCCAAAATCAAGTTTTTTTGAAATAGTTGAGACAATAACTTCACCTTGACTATATTTCCAAATAATTTGTTCATATAGAGCCAAATCCCACCCATGTGAAGAAAAATGTTCATGACGAGTAATAGACAGAATAGAAAAAATAACCGCATAGAAAAATACAATTAATAGAAGAAGAATAAAGATTTTTTTATGCAACAGCGGTAATATCGCTTTCAACATCGTAAACTTGATAGTAACAATCAATTGTCAATAATTCAAGTTATGTCCGATTAAGCCAGGTTTATCTTTCGATAAAAGCCAGAATAAATTTATAGGGTTTGTAGTAGATTTTTAAGGGACTGTGAAAGCGCTAATTATTTTTAACGTTTCGGACTTTGTTTTCTTTTCCTTGCTTTACCTGCAAAACCGGCTTTGCGGCGTTGTTTCGCTCTGGGGTCACGAGTTAAGAATTTTCGTTTTTTAAGTATCGGTCTGTATTTTTCATTATCAATTTTTACCAATGCCCTGGAAATTGCATGGATGACGGCTTCCAATTGTCCCTGTAATCCTCCACCTTCAACTCTGACAGTAATTACAAACCTGTTTAAATTATTGGTTGTTCTAAGCGGTTCAATATATGCTTTTTTGGCTACTTCTCCTGAGAAATAATTTTCAATTGGCTTATCGTTGACGATAATTTGGCCTTTAGTATATTTTTTATCTCCTAAAGTAACTTCTGTCTCAGTAGCCAAAATATATAATCTTGCCCGGGCTGCAGCTGTTTTTCTTCTACCTACAGCATAATAATAAGTCGGTTTACCGGTTTTTATCTGTTCTGTTTGTTTTTTAATTGCTTTGGTTGTTTTTGCTTTTACCATACTTTAAATATATTAAAAATTAAATATTAAAATTCAAATACACAAATTAAATATTAAATATTTGATATTTTATATGTATTTTTGATATTTGATGTTTTATTTTTGCTTTTTATTATCAAATTTCTCTTGATATTTATGCTCTGCACCTGCAAAAAGATACAATCTTTTTAATAAATCGTTTCTTAATTTGTTTTTGGGAAGCATTCCTGCTACAGCCCGATACATCACTTCTTCAGGTTTACGGTTCAATAGATCTTTTAAAGCTTCGCTTCGCAGTCCTGCTGGATACCCTGAATAATTAGTGTAAATTTTTTGCGTCAATTTCTTGCCCGTAACTTTGATGTCTTTGATATTAATAACCACCACATAATCTCCGCAATCCATATTGCGTACAAAATATAGCTTATTTTTACCCATTAATTTCAAAGCAATATCTGTGGCAATTCTGCCCAAAATCTTATCTTTGACATCAACTAAATGCCATTTGTGTTCAATCTGTTCCTGTTTTGTTGCTTTGGTAAAATTCATATATTTTATATTGTCATCCTCGGGCTTGTCCCGGGGATTTTAAGATTCCCGCTTTCGTGGGAATGACATCCTTAAGTTATTTTTTATTTGTCTTTTTTAACAATTTCTTTTCTGTTTTTTCAGTCTTTACAACTTTTGTATTTTTTTCTAATTTAACAACTTTAGGTTTTGCAACAATGGGTGCAATATTTAATTTCTCAACCCATTCCATTTTTACAGATTCAGCTGCGTCTCCAATTCTTTCCCCTAATCTCAAAATTCTGGTATAACCACCATTGCGTTTGGAAAATAATTTTCCGTATTCAACTAACATTTTTGCCACATCTAAGTTTCCGGTTTCTTTATATAATTGCCGTAAGCTGGAAAGTGAATTTTTTTTAGCTACAGTGACCAGTTTTTCCAAATTTGGCTGTAAAAACTTCGCTTTGGTCCGTGTCGTTTCCATATAACCTCTCATTGCCATTGACCGGATTAAATTCCGCAATAATTGTTTGCGTTCATTAGTATTTCTAGATAATTTTTTAAAAGCTATCCCTTTTCTCATACGCTTAAAGCAACACCTTTTTCACGTAATTTTTCTTCAACTACGGATAAGGATTTGACTCCCAAATTTTTAAATTTTAAAAGGTCTGTTTTGGGAGTACCCAGCAATTGTCCAACAGTATCAATGCCGCCATTAGCCAATGCATTTACAATTCTGGTGGGAATATCCAATTCTTCAATCCGCATTTTCAAAACTTCATCAGAAATTGTCGGCGTAACTGCCACTCCTGATGTAATTTCGGCTTTTGGTTCATAAACTTGTAAGAAATACGCAACTAATATTTTAGCTGCTTCTTCCATGACCGATCGGGGTTCAACTGTTTCATCAGTCCAAACCTCAATAATCAATTTATCCAAATTGGTCATTCTTCCGACCCTGGTTGCTTCCACTTTATAATTAACCCGTTTAACTGGTGAATAAATGCTATCCACTTGTAAAACTCCTAATTCTGTACTTTTGCGTTCTTCAGCGCTTTCAAAACCGTATCCGGTATTGGCCATCATGTCAACTTCAATCTTGGATTTTTTATCTGACAATGTTCCTAAATAAAGATCCGGATTGACGATAGTTACACCAGCAGGGACTTCAATATCTTTTGCATAAATTTCGCCCGCTGTTTTTTTGATAAGTGTCAACTGGACTGGTTTATCTTCTTCAATTTTTAAACGAATCCGTTTGATGTTTAAGATAAATTCCACCACATCTTCCTTAAATCCGGCAATTGTAGTAAATTGATGTTTTGCACCATCAATTTTTACTGAAGTAATAGCTGCACCTTTTATTGATGTCAACATAACTCTACGCAAACTATTGCCCAATGTATGCCCATATCCTTGCTCCAAAGGTTCAATTATAAATTTACCGTATCCGGCAACTACATGCTCTTCCTTTATCTTAAAATTTGGTTCCATCATATGTATAAACTTAGGAAATTTTGTAGAGTTCCAAAGAACAAATGTTCTACCAATCTCTCTAAGCCCTCCTTTGTCAAATCCATTTTTAGGATAAGACGTAAATTTTTTATTTTTTTATCTTGAATAAAATTCCACAATCAATTGTTCGTTAACTTCTAAATCAATTTCAGTTCTTTCCGGTAATCTGACCATTTTTCCAACTGGTCCTTTTCTTTCTAACCATTTAGGTGTTAATAAATTTTTTTCATCAATTAATTTTTTTACTGCGGGTATGTTCATAGATTTTGGTTTTAATGAAATTACATCTCCGGCTTTTACCTGATATGAGGGAATTGATAAGATTTTATCGTTAACCAAAACGTGTCTGTGACTGGTTAATTGTCTGGCCATTGTTCTGGTGGGAGCTAAATTTAATCTATAAACAATATTGTCCAATCTGCTTTCTAAATAAGTTAAAAGATGTTCTCCTGTATTGCCTTTTATTTTTACAGCTTTTAAATAATAATTACGGAATTGTTTTTCACCAATACCATAAAATCTTTTAGCTTTTTGTTTTTCCCGTAATTGAAAAGAATAATCAGATGGTTTGCGTCTGGAACCTTTTGGACCATGTTGACCTGGTGGTACATTTAAACGCCGCAATAAAGACGCATGAGCTTTTGATCCGGAAGTCTTAAGTCCCAAATCAATGCCTTCCCGTCTTGCTAATCTATTTTTTGGTCCTGTGTATCGTGACATAATTTTAGTTATTAGTTCATAGTTCGTAGTTCGTAGTAGATATTTCTGCGAACTGCGAACTTACGCATATACTATGAACTGGTTTTAAACTCTTCTTTTCTTTTTAGCCCGTACTCCGTTATGCGGCATAGGTGTTACGTCTGCAATCAATGTAATATTAAGTCCTACTGATTTTAAAGCTCGAAGTGCTGCATCTCTTCCTGCTCCCGGACCCTTGATATAAACTTCAACTTCTCTAAGTCCCACTAAAGCAGCTTTTTTAGCAGCTGCTTCAACAGCGGTAGATGCGGCAAATGGAGTAGCTTTTCTAGCTCCTTTAAAACCTACCATACCTGAAGATCCCCAACAGATAGTTTTTCCGCTACTATCAGTAATTGTCACAATTGTGTTATTAAATGTAGCGGTTACGTAAACCTTGCCCCGCTCAACTAATTTTTTTTGTTTTGTTTGTGCCATAATTTTAGTTATTAGTTCATAGTTCGTAGTTCGTAGTAGATATTTCTGCGAACTGCGAACTTACGCATATACTATGAACTTAATTTATTTCTTTCCTTCTGTTTTTGCTCCTGCAACTGTGCTTTCTGTTACTTTTGCCCGATCATCTTTTTTCAAAGCACCAATTGTCATTCTTTTGCCCCTCTTTGTCCGGGCGTTTGATCTGGTTCTTTGACCTCTGACTGGTAATTTATGAGCATGTCTAAAACCTCTGTAACTGCCGATTTCCCTCAATCTTTTGATTGTGGCTGCAATTTCCTGTCTTAAATCACCTTCAACCTTAAAATTTTTTTCAATAAATTTCTGCAGTTTATTAATATCATCTTCAGTTAAAGTTTTAACTCTTTTTGCACCGTCAATTTTGGTTGAATCAATGATTTTTCCAACATTGTTTCTTCCTATTCCATAAATATAGGTCAATGCAATATCCAGTCTTTTTTCATTTGGTAAATCTACACCTGCAATACGAGCCATATTTTTAAAAATTCGAAATTCGAATATCGAAATCCGAAATAAATTCTAATGTTTAAATAATTAATGAATTAAAAAATTAATACTTGTTTCGATTTTCGTATTTCGTGCTTCGAATTTCCATTTTTTGTTTACAAAAAATGGTTATCCTTGTCTTTGTTTATGTTTTGGGTTATCACAAATAACCCGTAAATCACCCTTGCGTTTAACAATTTTACATTTTCGACAGCGTGGTTTAATTGATGCTTGAACCTTCATAATTTAGTTATTAGTTTGCAGTTCATAGTTCGTAGTAGATATTTCTGCGAACTAAGAACTATCAACTGCGAACTTATTTAATCCTATACGTTATTCTTCCTTTAGTTAAGTCATAAGGTGTCATTTCTACTTTTACCTTATCACCCGGTAAAATTCTGATGAAATTGATCCTCATTTTGCCTGATAAATGACACAAAATGATTCTGCCATCAGCTAATTTTACCCTAAAAAGAGTATTTGGCAGTGTTTCTGAAACAATTCCTTCAACTTCAAAAGATCCTTGATGCGTCATTATAAATTAGACGTCACCCCAGGTGCTATCTGCCAAAGCGAGATAACATTACCCCAGAATGACGCTTTAGTTTTAACTTTTATATTTTAGCTTAAATTTGGCTTCAGGTCAATACTTGAGACCCCTTATCAGTTACCAAAACTGTTTCTTCAAATAAGCCTGATAAACTACCATCAGCCGTAGCTAAGGTCCAATTGTCATCGTTTTTATATACAATTTGTGGTTTACCCATGTTATAAATGACCTCAATAGCCAAAGCCATTCCGACCTTGATTTCAGGTGTTTTGGCAATTGATTTGGTTAAAATACCCGGAATATAAGGAGATTCATGCAAATTATTACCAATTCCGTGTCCAACCAGTGTTTTCACCACAGAATAACCGGCATTTTCCACTGTTTCTTGTATTGCATGAGAAATATGTCCAATCCGATTACCAGGTTTTACCTGAACAATGGCTTTTTTTAATGCCAATTTCCCAATATCTAAAAACTTCTCAACCTCGTTTTCGAGTTTCGAGTTTCGAGTTTCGAGTTTCAGATACTTCGTATACGAAGTATCTGTGTGCCAACCTTTGCATAATAATCCGATATCCAAACTCACAATATCTCCCTCTAAAAATGGGTCATTATCTGGCACTCCATGTACCACTTCATCATTAACTGTAATGCAGGTTGCCCATTTATAACCTTTAACTGTCATAAACGAAGGACTACCGCCAACTTTAAAAATCAAATCTTTGGCTAAATTATCAATATATAAAGGTGTTTTACCGATTTTAATTTCCTGCATTAATTGGGTTTTTATTTGATGAAGATAACTTCCACATTTAACCAAAACATCAATATCTGCTTGATTTTTTAATACGCTCATTATTTATGTTTCTGATAAAATTTTTCTAATGCTTGGGTGTATTTTTCTAGATTAAAGGCATTTATGATCAAATAATCAGCTATGGCAATTGGACCACCAGTATTTAAATTGGTAATTTGGGTAATATCACGGGTTTTAGCTTCAGAGTCTGTTAAACTTCTTATTATGCGTTCTTTTAATCGTTTGTGTCTAATGTGTGGTGGAGCATAAATACAAAGTAATTTTAAATTTGGAAATTTTTTAATCAAATATAAATATTCTTCCCATGAATATAATCCATCTAAAATTATTAAATTGTTTTTTTTGGCATGTTCTAAAATTCTAGGTTCAATTTTGATCGCCATCGCTGCCATACCCAATTCTTGACGAATATTTTCTCTATACCAACGTTCATTTTTTTCATTAATTTCTTTACCTAATTCTTTTAAACCAATATCAGTTTGATCACCAAATCGTAAAACTGATAATCCATTTTTGCGAAAAAAATCGGCAGCTACAGTTTTACCTGCTCCGGGCATTCCAACGATAGCAATTAATTTAATTGGTTTCTTCACTTTATAATCCTAATCCTTGAAAAATTTGTGCTGTAACTTCTTCTATGGATTTTTCTCCATCAATTTCCAAAAGTTGCCCTTTTTGTCTGTAAACATCCAAAACCGGTTCGGTACTATCATGAAACATTTGAATCCGTTTTCTAATTGCCTGCAAAGTATTATCTTCTCTGATACCTTCATCTAACCTACCGCTTAATCTCCACAAAGCTTCTTTGTCAGAAACTTTTAGGTAAATTAATTTGTCTACTCCATTATGAAATCCTTGAGCTTGAGCAACGGTTCTGGGAAATCCATCTAATATATATCCTTTTTCATATTCAGGTTTTTGCAAATATTCGGCAACAATGGGGATTACCTGATCATCAGAAATCAAAATTCCGGCATTAAGAGTTTCTTTGACATATCTACCCCAGGGAGTTTTTTCTTTGGCCATTTCCCGGAAAATATGGCCGGTTGATAAATACGGAACTCCCAATTTTTGGGATAAAAGATTTCCCTGAGTTGATTTGCCTGAACCTTGAATCCCCAGTAAAATTAATTTCATATTATTCCTTTAGAGTCAGTTTGAAAATTTTTCAATAAATTTTCTTTAGTGACTCTTATGAAATTGTTTTATTTATAATTACAATTTCAAAACTTCTGCTTATAAAAATCCTTCATCAAGTCAAACTTGACTGCGCTATTATAAAAATCCTTCGTAATTACGCATGACTAATTGTGCTTCCAAAGCTTTAGTAGTTTCTAAAACTACTGAAACTACGATCAAGACACCGGTTCCACCTAACATCATAGTAGTTATACCTGTAAAACTACGGGCAATGGACGGCAATATTGCAATCGTGCCTAAAAATACCGCACCTGCCAAAGTTAAACGGGTCAAAATATATTGTAAATAATTAGCTGTAGCTTTTCCCGGTCTGATTCCCGGAATAAAACCTCCGTATTTTTGGATTTCATCAGCAATTTTTTGCGGATTGAAAGTTACAGCAGTATAAAAATAAGTAAAACCTACGACCAATAGAAAATACAGTACGTTATATATAATACCTTCTGGATTGAATGTTGAAGATAAAAATTGACCGATTCCCACTAGTTGTGCTTGCTTAGTTTGGGCTAAAAATTGGCCGATGATTTGGGGAAGTAATACCAAGGATACGGCGAAAATGATGGGAATTACACCGGCTTGATTGATACGCAGTGGCAAGTAACTTGAATTTCCGCCATACATTTTGTTACCCCTTATCCGTCTGGCATATTGTACGGCAATTTGTCTGACAGCTTCATTTACGACAACTATGGCTGCAATAACCACAATTGCCAATACTAAAAATATCATCGTATTGGTGACTTGCTGACCGGTTGTCACAGTAGCAGTCTGCCCTATGGTGATTGGCAATCTACCCACAATTCCGGCGAATATTATCAAAGATATTCCATTTCCTACACCATTTTCTGTGATTAATTCTCCCAACCACATCAAAAATACTGTTCCTGCTGTCATAGTCAAAATCATCGTCACTAAAGCCAAGGGCGAAAATTCGCTGATGATTTGTTGATTTCGAAGCAGAGCATACATACCAATAGCTTGTACTGCAGCCAGTGGAATTGTGATCAATCTGGTATATTGATTAATTTTTTGCCTACCCCATTCACCTTCTTTTGACAATGCTTCTAACTGAGGAAAAACCATAGTCAGAAGTTGTAAAATAATGGATGCATTAATATATGGGTTAAGACCTAATGCCATTACGGAAAAATTTACCAAAGTTCCTCCTGAAAAAATATCTAGAAGTCCTAAAAATTGATTGCTTTTGAAAAGCTCCGTCAACTTTGCCAAGTCTACACCAGGAATGGGAATGTGAGCAAACAATCGAAATACTGCAAAAAGAGCAAAGGTAAAGATGATTTTATTTTTTAATTCCGGAGTTTTGAAACTTCTGATAATTGGCTCAAGAATAGACATAAATTTTTTTAGCGTATAGAAATTAGTTAGTTAGCGTATAGTGATTTTTTTTTAAATCCTAAACGCTAATTCCTAAACGCTTCGTTGTATTTTACCACCGGCTGCTTCAATTTTTTTCAAAGCACTTTTAGAAATTGGCAAAGCAATATATAAAGCTTTTGAAATTTGCCCATCACCCAATATCTTTATTTTAGAATTTCTGACATTTTTGGAAATAATCTTATATTTGATCAAAACTTCTAAAGTTACTTTGGTTTTTTCAGGTAAAATTTGTAAAGATTTTAAATTTACAACCAATGATTTTTTGCCATAGGGTTTATTTCTACCTTTACCCCTATATAGGGGTAGTCTTTTTATCAAAGGTAATTGTCCGCCTTCAAAATCCAGTTTAATTGTTTCTTTGGCTTTTTGACCTTTGGTACCCCGACCGGAAGTTTTTACTCTTCCGCTACCATGACCTCTTCCTAAACGCCTATTTTTGGGGGTAACAATTTTAGGTAATGTGTGTAAATTCATAAATTTATTCTTAGAGACTGTTTGATCCGCCAGTTGGAGGATCATTACAGTTTCTTACTTTATATTTTTTTAATAACCGGACGTAATTGTTTTAAAGCTGTCAAAGTTGCATAAACATTTGATGCTTGATTTTTACTGCCTAATACTTTCGATACTATATCCCGAATTCCAGCTGCTTCAACCACAGCTCTCACTGCTCCTCCGGCAATAACTCCAGATCCCGGTGGAGCTGGTTTAATCATTACTTTTGCAGCACCTTGTTTAACAAAAACTTCGTGTGGAATCGTGGTGCCTTTCGTTGGAACAGTAATCAAATGTTTTTTGGCATAGGATACGGATTTGGCAATTGCGGATGATACGTCAGGTGCTTTCCCTAGACCCACGCCAACTCTGCCTTTTTTATCACCAACAACCACCAAAACTGAAAAACCAATTTTATTTCCTCCTTTGGTTTTCTTAGAAACTCTGTTTATTTGAACCACTTTTTCTTCGAATTCTTTTGGTTCTTGTCTTGAATTTCTGCCGTGTCTATTTTGTGCTTGGTATCTTATAGTTTTACCCCTCCCTTTCTTAAACCTTCAGCCAAAGCTTTTACCCGACCATGGTAAGTGAATCCGCTTCTGTCAAAAACTAAGGCAGCAATTTTTGCTTTCAAAGCTTTCTCAGCTATCATTTCTCCTAATGTAAAAGCCCTCTTAATTTTATTTTTTTCGTTTTTAACTAAGGTTTTATCAGATAAACCAATGACAGTTTTATGCTTTGCATCGTCAATTATCTGGGCAAATAAATATTTATTTGACCTTGAAACTGATAATCTCGCTCTGGCTGTCACGCCCTTAATTTTATTGCGGACCCTTAATTTTCTGATTGTACGTCTTTGTTTTGTATCTAACATAATGTTTTCCTTTTTTAAGCTGTACCGGCAGCCTTAACTGCTTTACCTGCTTTCTTTCTAACTAATTCTCCTAAATAACGGATACCTTTACCTTTGTATGGTTCAGGCCGTTTGACATCCCTAATTTGTGCTGCTATTTCGCCAACTTGTTTTTTATCAATTCCTGATACTGTAATCAAAGTATTATCTGTAACTGTAAAAGTCATGTGCTCCGGTGCTTTTATTATAACCGGATGGGTAAAACCAACATTTATCGTCAGTTCACCACCATTGGTGGAAGCCTTATAACCAACACCAACCAACTTTAATTTTTTCTCCCAACCTTGATTGACTCCTAAAACCGCGTTATTTAATAACGACCTGTGTAGCCCATGCAAATTCCCCTGATTTTGATTTTCTTTTTGTTTTAATTCTACTTGACTGCCGTTTATAGAAATTGTAAAACCCGACGGGATTGTTAAAGCCAATTCCCCTTTTGGACCAACAACTTTAACCAAACTGCCGGTTTGTTCAATTTTAACTCCTGTTGGTATATTAATAATAGTTTTTCCTATTCTTGACATAATTTAAAAAAATTCGAAATTCGAATGACGAAATTCGAAACAAATATTAAAAATTTTTACCAAATTCTACAGATTAATTCTCCTCCAACTTTTTCTTTTTTTGCTTCAATGTGTGTTTTAATTCCTTTTGGTGTTGATAAAATCAAAAATCCTAAACCTGACTGAAATTTTCCCAAATCTCGTATACCTGCATATTGCCTAAGTCCAGGTTTGCTAATCCGTGAAATTTCTGTGATCGCCGGTTTACTTTGGTTATATAACAATTTAATTGTAAATTTTCGTTTGGATTCATTTGTGGCAACTTCACCCACATATTTATATCTTTTCAAAACTAAGGCTAAGGCTTCTTTAACTCCGGAATAAGGAATTTCCACGTCAATTTTTCTAGCCATATAGCCATTTTTTATTCTTGCAATCATATCTCCTAATGGATCTGATAAACTCATAATTTTTTTATTACCAAGAAGCTTTTATGACTCCCGGTAATTCTCCTTTATGTGCTAATTTTCTAAAACATAAACGGCACAAACTGAATTTACGGATATAACCACGTGATCTGCCGCATAATTGACACCGATTATGATTTCTTGATGAAAATTTTTGTGCTTTTTGAAATTTAACTATATTTGATTTTTTTGCCATACTTTTTATTCCTTTTCAAACGGCATGCCTAATTTTTCCAATAAGGAAAAAGCATGCGCATCATTTTTTGCATTAGTGACAAAAGTTAATTGCAATCCTCTGATTTTATCGATTTTGTTATATTCAATTTCCGGAAATACTATCTGCTCTCTCAATCCCAAGGAATAATTTCCGCTACCATCAAAATTTTTCTTTGCTACTCCCCTAAAATCACGTACTCTGGGTAAGGCAATTTTTATAAGTTTTTCCAAAAATTCATACATTCTTTTACCCCGCATCGTTACTTTTATGCCGATTTTATCTCCGGCACGCAATTTAAATGTCGCAATAGATTTCTTTGCTCTGGTAATAGATGGTTTTTGACCGGTAATTACAGACAACTGATCTGCCACTTTAGCTAATACTTTCTGATCCAATAAAGCTTCACCTAGTCCTACATTAACTACGATTTTTGTGAGTCTAGGCACAGCCATAACATTGGAAATTTTTAATTCCTTTTGTAAAGTGCCTTTAATTTCTTTTTGATATTGTTCCCACAAATTCATATTTTTAAACTCCTGTTAAATCAACTGACCGCATTTACGGCAAATCCGTTGTTTTTCCTTTTTGACTACATTGAAACCTACTCTGGTTGGCTTTTTACATTTCGGACAAATTAACTGTATCCTCCCCATAGGTAAAGGACGCGGAAAATCAATTATACCACCCGGATGTTTCTCGTCTCTTTTTTTAGTATGCCGTTTATAAAGATTTAGTCCTAATACCAATACCGCATTTTGGGTACTTAAAAATTTTTCAATTTTACCCTTTCTGCCTTTATCTTTACCACCGGTAATTATAATTTCATCATTTTTCTTAAATTTCATTACCATACCTCCTGCGCCATAGAAATAATTTTATTAAAACCTTTTTCTTTTAATTCTCTGGCAATCGGACCAAATATCCTAGTACCTCTGGGATTTTTATCAATTAGCGTATCAATAATTACTGCTGCATTATCATCAAATCTGATATATGAACCATCTTCCCTGCGGGTCTCTTTCCTGGTCCTGACAATCACAGCTTTGACTACTTCATGTTGTTTTACCATTCCCACAGGATCAGCTTTTTTAACTACGGCATTAACAATATCTCCGATATAACCAAATTTTCGTTTTGATCCACCATAGATCTGAAATACCGAAATGATATGAGCTCCGGTATTATCTGCTACTGTCAAATATGATCTTAGTTGTACCATATATTCCTTTTTAAGAATTTTAGAGTCTGTTTGATCCCGATTGAATCGGGATCATTACAGAATCTTATGAAGCTGTTTTTCCTTTTAATTTAAGATTTTTAAACAGCTTCTTTAGTTATTTTTTCCAAAATTTGATAATGCGTTTGTTTAGAAACTGGCCGGCAACTTTGATAGGTCACCGTGTCTCCAATTTCTAATGCAATATCTGTATGAGCTTTTAATCTTTGTGTCCGGCGCATGATTTTTTTATATTTTGGATGCGCTCTGGTAATAGTCCGTTCAACTACTACTGTTTTTGCCATTTTATTTGAAACTACTTTGCCTTGATATATTTTCATGATTTCTTTTCTCCTTGTTTTTGCATTTCAAATTCTTTTAAAACTGTCAAAATCTTGGCTATATCATCTTTAATAACGGTTTTTTGTCTAGTGTTTTTAATTTGTTTTACATTTCGTTCCAGTGAATATTTAGTTATAGCTTGGCGTTTTTCAACCAAATTTTTTTGTAAATCTTTAATATTTTTTTGTCTTAATGATAAAAAATCTTTTCTTTTCATAGTGATTAAATTTTTTCTATAAATTTTGTTCTTACAGGTAATTTAGCTGATGCCAATCTCATGGCTTCATGAGCTACTTCTTTGGAAACTGCTCCCATTTCAAATAATATCCGACCGGCTTTTATAACCGCTACGTATTCATAAACATCGCCTTTTCCACTGCCCATTCTGGTTTCAGCGGGTTTTTTAGTAATCGGTTTATCAGGAAAAATTCTGATCCAAATCCGGCCACCACGTTGAGTGTAATGAGTCAATGTTCTTCTGGCTGACTCTATCTGTTTACTGGACACCCAACCGTTTGTCAAAGCTTTTAATCCAAAGTCTCCAAAATCAATATTTTGACCGCGACTGGCTATCCCTGTCATACTTCCTCTAAAGCTTTTTCTATGCTTGGCTCTTTTTGGTGCTAACATATTACTTTGATTTACACTTGATTCTTATCACGTGATTATCACGTGATTTCACTTCATGTGTTGATCTTTTTACGCTACTTTCTCCCCCTTGGCTATCCAGACTTTAACGCCGATATAACCGGATTTCGTCAATGATGGAATTTCCGCATAATCTACATCTTCTCTGATTGTTGATAAAGGCACTGTACCTTTTTGAAATTTTTCACGTCTGGAAATTTCAGCTCCGGCAATTCTACCTGCCAATAAAATTCTTACTCCTTTGGCTCCGCTTCCCATCACTCTTTCAATCGCCTGATTTGATACGCGTTTATGAGGCATTCTTTTAGCCAATTGTTCTGCTATATTTTTTGCAACAATCGTGGCGTCTAAATTTGGTTCTTTTACAGGTTCGACTTTTAATTCTATTTTTAGAATTGATTTTTGATTTTGTTTTTTCAAAAAAGTATTTACATACTTCTTCAAATCTTCCAAACCCGTACCACCTCTACCAATCACTACTCCAGGTCTGACAACATATACGATAATATCAATCCTGTTTATTGACCGTTCAATTTCTACTCTTGATAAGCCGGCGTTTTTTAATTTTTCTTCCAATGCAAGACGCAAACGGATATCTTCCAAAAGCAATGTTTTATACCGCTTATCATCAGCATACCAACGGGATACCCAAGGGTATAAAACTCCTAATCTGAAACCTTTCGGATTTATTTTTTGTCCCATAATTTCCTTTAAATTCTAATTTCTAAACTCTAAATTCTAAACTCTTTTAGGATTTAGGTTTTAATGTTTTCACTGTTTTTACACTCGGTTTTACTTCTAAGTTAATCTTTGGTTTGACCTCTGATTTTACTTCAATTAATGTCACTTTGATATGGCACATTTTTTTCTTATATGTATGAGCCATGCCACGGGACACTGCCCTAAATCGTTTCATCGGCGGACCTTTCAATACATTAATGCCGGCAATTTTTAAATTGGCACTATTTATTGAATATCTTTTTACTGCATTATCAATTGCTGATGCAATTAATTTTTTCAAAGGCTCACTACCGCTTTTTCTTATAAAAGACAATGCGGAAACTGCATCGTTTGGTCGCATGTGTTTTACACTGTCAGCCAATAATTGCAGTTTTCGTTGTGATACCCGTATATATTTTCCAGTTGCTGATATTTCCATATATTTTTTAGAATCTGTTTGATCCACCATTTGGTGGATCATTACAGAATCTTATAAAGCTGTTATACCTTTTAATTTCAATTTTTAAACAGCTTTTAAGTTTTCTCCAAAACCCGCTTAGTTACTTGACCATGACCTCTAAACGTTCTGGTAGGCGCAAATTCACCTAATCGATGTCCTACCATGTCTTCTGTAATAAATACTTCAATATGTGTCCTACCGTTGTGCACTAAAATTCTGTGGCCTACAAATTCCGGCGGAATCTGGCAAGCCCTGGCCCATGTTTTGACAGGAACTTTTTGCCCACTGTCATTAAGACGGGTAATTTTTTTCATCAAATTTTCATCTATATAAGGACCTTTTTTGCTTGATCTTGACATAATTTAATTAATAGTTCGTAGTTCGTAGTTCATAGTTCGTAGTAGATATTTCTACTTTGAACTTGAAAACTTACGCATTTACTTCGAACTTTTTGATTTCTTTCTTTGTATTATATATTTATCACTGTATTTATTGTGTTTGCGGGTTTTTTTACCTAATGTACGTTTTCCCCAAGGACTTTTAGGTGATTTCATGCCAATACCGCTTCTGCCTTCTCCTCCACCGTGCGGATGAGAACGGGGATCTTGGGCAACTCCCCGAACTTCCGGTCTTTTACCCATATGTCTGGCTCTTCCTGCACTACCAATCTGTAATGTCCGCCATTCTTCTCTGCCTACCTGACCTACGCTTACCCAACAATCAGTGGATATTTTTCTAACTTCACCGCTAGGCAGTTTTACATGTACAAATTTATCTTCTTTAGCTAAAATTGTGGCTGCCACACCAGCTGATCGTAACATTTTTGCTCCCTGACCGGGAATCAGTTCAATATTATGTACCAATGTTCCCAAAGGCACATTGCCTGCCAGTAATGCATTTCCTGGTTTAATCTCTGCATTTGCCGCGCTTAAGACTTTTTGACCAACAGTTAATCCGTTTGGAGATAAAATATAGCGTTTAGCACCATCAGGATATAAAATCAAGGCAATTCTGGCAGTTCTGTTGGGATCATATTCAATTGCCAAAACTTGCCCCATAATGTCTTTTTTATTGCGTTTGAAATCAATTTGCCTAAAATACCTTTTATGTCTGCCTCCCTGATGCCTGACAGACACATGACCCTGACTGTCTCTGCCTGAATGCTTTGGTAAAATCCGTCTTAAATTTTTGGAAACTAGTGTTTTAGTCATAAATTATTTCTTTGTTTGTGGTTGTTCCACGGTAAATAAATCAATTTTTTCGTCTTTACTTAATGTCACCATAGCTTTTTTCCAAATTGAACCCATGGAAGGTAATCTTTTTCTTCCGGTTTTAATAGCTTCACTTTTATGAATTAAAGTTTTTGTTGATTTAACATGCACTTTAAATTGATTATTTATGGCATTGGCTATGGCTGTTTTTTGTGAATTTATATCCACAAAAAATGAATATACGCCTTTTGCAGCTAACATCAATGATTTTTCAGTAATAATCGGTTTAATTAAAATTGGTTTCATGATTTTTTATTAGTATTTATTAAATTTAATGCTTCATCGGCAAAAATTAAGGATTGTGATTTAAATAGATCTAAAGGAGATAAAGAATTTGCCGGTCTTAAGGTAACATTTTCAATATTGGCAGTTGCTCTAATTGCGTTTATAAGTTCAGGAGTTAAAACCAATAAAATTTTCTTGTCAGCTAAATTTAATTTATTTATTAAGGCAACAATTTCTTTGGTTTTACCGGTTGATTTATCAAATCCTTTTACGACTGCAATTGCCTGTTTTTGACACATATTTGATAATAATCCATATAAAACTTGACGCCGCATAGTTTTGGGTAATTTTAACTCAAAATTTCTGGGACTCGGTCCAAATACAATACCTCCGCCAACAAAAATTGGAGCTTTGATCGAACCGTGTCTGGCCCGTCCGGTACCTTTTTGTCGGTAAATTTTTCTGGTTGACCCGTCTACCTCACCCCGGGTTTTGGTTGACTGTGTGCCTTGTCTTAACGCTGCTTGATAAACTCTGATAGCTTGAGCTAAAAGCGTCGGGTTTTCTTTTTGATTAAATATCTCAGGCAATTTAATTTGTCCCAATTGTTCGCCTTTTAAATTAAAAAGCGAGGCTTGAGGACCACTAATTTTAACAGTCTTTTTTACCAAGACTTTAGTTTTTTTAATTTTTGTAATAGTTTTTTTGGTTGGCATAAAATTAATGTTTATTGATAACTACTAAATTGTTCTTACGTCCGGGAATTAATCCTGAAACTTTCAATATATGTTTTTCTACATCAATGTCTACGACTTTTAATCCGGAAACCGTAGCTTGATCTCCACCCATTCGGCCTGCCATCCGCTTGCCTTTATAAACTCTACCCGGAGTGGTAGTTTGACCGATAGAACCGGGGGCTCTTTCCCGATCCGATTGACCGTGTGTTCGAGATCCGCCGGCAAAATGATGCCGTTTGACTCCGCCTTGAAAACCTTTTCCTTTTGAAATGCCGATAACGTCAATTTTGTCTCCGATTTTCAAAACATTTTCGCAGGTTACCTGATCACCAATTTTATATGGTAAATTTCCCTCTACTAGATCTTCCTCAGACATTCTGACTTCCCGTAAAAAACGGGGAAGAAATTTTCCTTGCCCCGTTTTTTTAAAATGTCCCAATAATGGTTTGGTAATATTTTTGGTTTGACGGTTATCAAAACCTAATTGTATGCCCCAATATCCGTCAATTTTAAGAGTTTTAATTTGTACAACAACACCCGGATCTACTGAAATTTCAGTCACCGGTAATCTTTTGCCGTTTACATCAAAAATTTGTGTTTGTCTTATTTTTTTACCCAAAAAAGTATTTAACATAAAAAAAATCGACCTCGGTTTAAGGTCGATCCTTAAAAATCCGAGACTTTTGGTTTTTAGGCTGATATGACAGTTAATTTCTGCATACCGCAAACATCCAAGTATACCAAAGTATCTCAATATAAACAATATAAACAAGATAAACAAGACGATAAAGATATAAGATTTAAGACGGATATTATTAATTTATTGCTTTCTTCAATCTTCCCGTCTTCTTATCTTAACTTACATCTTGATCTCAATATCTACGCCAGCCGGAAGCTCTAAATGCATCAATTGATCAATAGTTTTATCTGTTGGTTCAACAATGTCAATCAACCGTTTATGTGTCTTTATCATAAAATCTTCCCGTGAGTCTTTATCAGTAAATGGAGACCTGGCAACATTAAAATGCTGCTTATCGGTAGGCAAAGGTACCGGACCTATAACTTTGGCTCCAGTCCTGATTGCCGTATCCAATATTTGCTGACAACACGCATCAATGATACGTGCATCATAAGCTTTTAATCTGACTCTAATTCTTCCTTTTGGCATAAATTGTAAAGAGCAAATACACGAATGTAAAAACATTCGTGTATTTAATTTATACTAATTACAACAATCTAAATGTGATTTTATACGAGAATTTTTGTAATCACCCCTGCTCCAACTGTATGACCGCCTTCGCGGATGGCAAATCTTAAACCTTCTTCCAAAGCAACCGGAACAATCAACTTGATAACAGCTTTATTGACTGTATCTCCAGGCATAACCATTTCAATGCCTTTTGGTAACATCATTTCACCTGTTACGTCAGTTGTCTGGATATAGAATTGTGGTCTGTATCCTGTGAAGAATGGTGTATGTCTTCCACCTTCTTCTTTGGCTAAAACGTAAACTTCTGCCTCAAATTCTGTATGAGGTTTAACACTGCCCGGTTTGGCCAAAACTTGACCTCTTTCTATTTGGTCTTTTTCAACACCTCGAAGCAACACTCCAATATTGTCACCGGCTTGTCCTTCATCCAATAATTTTCTAAACATTTCAACACCTGTGACAACAGTTGATTTAGTTTCTTTGATACCAACTATTTCAACCGTATCATTAATTTTTACTCTACCTCTGGTGACTCTTCCGGTAACCACAGTTCCTCTGCCTTTGATAGAAAATACATCTTCAACAGGCATTAAAAATGGTTTATCCAGATCGCGGACCGGATCAGGAATATAAGCATCGACCGTTTCCATCAGTTTCATGACATCCGCTTGAGCTTTTTCATCACCTTGTAAAGCTTTCAAAGCTGATCCACGGATTATCGGGATTTTATCTCCCGGATATTGGTATTTAGTTAATAATTCCCGAATTTCCATTTCTACTAAATCCAAAAGTTCAGGATCGGAAACCATATCAACTTTATTTAGAAAAACCACAATTGCCGGCACATTTACTTGTCTGGCAAGTAATATATGTTCTCTGGTTTGTGGCATAGGACCATCTGGTGCTGATACAACTAAAATAGCTCCATCCATTTGAGCTGCACCTGTAATCATATTTTTTACATAATCTGCGTGTCCCGGAGCATCAATGTGAGCATAATGTCTTTTAGCTGTTTCGTATTCTCCATGATGAATATTGATGGTAACTCCTCTGGCTCTTTCTTCAGGAGCATTGTCAATATCTTCATACTTTTTGGCTTCTGCCCAACCCTTTTTTGATAAAACTTGGGTAATAGCTGCAGTTAATGTGGTTTTACCATGATCAACATGGCCAATTGTGCCAATATTGACATGAGGTTTATTTCTTTGAAAAACTTTTTGATCTGCCATATAAAATCCTCCTTAAATTATTGTAATAAGCAATAAGAGACCCGCCAGCTAAAGCTGATGCTTTAGCATCTGCGGGCTGGTAAGTAATAAGTAATAATTGCTATTAACAATTTATTATTGATTACCTACCACCTATCGCAATTTGTTTTTGAATTATATACAATTTAGACGTGCTTTGCAATGATTTTCTCCTGAATATTTTTCGGTACTTCTTCATAATGACTGGGTTCCATGTAATAGGAAGCTCTTCCCTGTGACATGCTTCTTATAGTTGTCGCATATCCTGAAAGTTCAGCCAGAGGTACCTGGGCTGTTATAATTCTTACCATATTCCGGTTATCAGTACCCATGATTTGAGACCTTTTTGCGCCTAAATCCCCAATAATATCACCCATAAATTCTTCAGGCGTGGTCACTTCGACCTTCATGATCGGTTCCAATATTACAGGATCAGCTTGCCTGCAGGCATTTTGAAATGCCATACTGCCTGCTATTTTGAAGGCAATTTCTGAAGAATCAACCTCATGAAAAGAACCGTCAAATAATGTTACTTTTATATCAACGCAAGGATATCCGGCTAAAACACCGTTATCCAAAGCTTCTCTGATGCCTTTATCAACTGCCGGAATGTATTCATTTGGTATAGATCCGCCTTTGATAGCATCCACAAATTCATACCCTTCTCCTCTACTCTTAGGTTCAATTGTGATAACCGCATGTCCATACTGTCCGCGGCCTCCGGATTGACGGATAAACTTACCCTCACCCTCTGCTAAACGTCTGACAGTTTCTTTGTAAGCTACTTGAGGTGCACCCACATTGGCTCCGACATTAAATTCTCGCTTAATCCTCTCAACTAAAATTTCCAGATGCAGTTCTCCCATACCCCAAATAATTGTTTGGCCTGTTTCGTGGTTGACCTTGATTTTAAATGTTGGGTCTTCCTCAGCCAATCGTTGCAATGCATAGCTAATTTTTTCCTGATCAGCTTTACTTTTAGGTTCAATAGCCAAAGATATAACCGGTTCAGGAAAAACTATTTTTTCCAAAATGATTGGATGCGCTTCATCGCATAAAGTATTTCCGGTAATCGTATCTTTCACTCCAACCAAAGCCACAATTTCTCCGGCATATGCTTCTTCAATTTCTTCCCGTTTATTCGCATGCATCAAAAGTATCCGGCCCACGCGTTCTTTTAAACCTTTATTGGCATTATAAACATAAGATCCGGATTTAACTGTTCCTGAATAAATTCTTACGTAGGTTAATTTTCCTACATGTTCATCAATTTGAATCTTAAATGCCAATCCTGCAAAAGGTTGATCATTTTTGGGAGACCGTTCTTCTTTAATTTCAGGGTTTTTAAGACTTTCTCCTTTAATTGGGGGCAAATCAAGAGGTGATGGTAAATAATCGATAACTGCATTAAGAAGCGGTTGTACACCTTTATTTCGAAGCGATGATCCACAATAAATGGGTACTAATTTATAAGCAATAACGGCTTTTCTAAGCGCCGCTTTTAGTTCATCAACCGTCAATTCTTTACCGTCTAAATATTTTTCCAAAAGACTATCATCAGTTTCTGCAATCCGTTCTACGAGCAGTGCTCTTTGTTTTTCAACAGCGTCTTTCAAATCATCAGGAATCGTATCTGTAACTTCATATTCAGCTCCCATTTCATCGCTTCCCCAAATAAAGGCTTTGCGCGTAAGCAAATCTATCTCACCTTTGAATGAATGCTCTGCTCCAATTGGCACCACCATGACAGCTGTTTTGGCACCCAATCTTTTTTCAATCATGTCTATAGTTCTATAAAAATTGGCGCCGACTTTATCCATTTTATTGATAAAACAAATACGCGGTACATGATATTTATCAGCCTGATGCCAAACTGTTTCAGATTGAGATTGTACTCCCTCTTCAGCATCCAAAACTGTCACGCCGCCATCTAAAACTCTTAAAGATCTTTCAACTTCTGCAGTAAAATCAACATGCCCAGGAGTATCAATGATATTGATGCGGACGTCTTTCCAAAAAGTAGTGGTAGCAGCAGAAACTATCGTAATACCACGTTCCCGCTCCTGATCCATCCAGTCCATGACTGTCGTGCCTTCGTCAATATCACCGATTTTATAAGACCTGCCTGTATAATAGAGAATCCGTTCAGTTGTGGTGGTTTTACCTGCATCAATATGGGCGATAATACCGATATTTCGGACTTTATCCAACGTCACGTTTCTATTTTTAGTAATAATTGATTGTTGTTGAGCCATATATATAAAAAAACTCTAAATCCTAATTTCGAAATCCTAAACAAATCTAAAATTAATTTTTTAGAATTTATCTTGCTGAGCAGGATCTGGCTTTGCTAGAGAAATTAGAATTTGGAATTTCCATTTTGCAATTTTACAAAATGGTTTACCACCTGAAATGCGCAAATGCGCGGTTGGCATCTGCCATTCTTTGAACCGTATCCCGCTTTTTTATAGATTCACCTAATCCTTTTAATGCGTCAGTAATTTCAGCAGCTAACTTTTCTGCATAGGTATGATATTCTTTGTTGGATCTTTTTTTAGCTGAAGCAGTTATCCAGCGGATAGCCAAAGCAATTCTTCTTTCACCTTTGACTTCCACAGGTACTTGATAAGAAGCACCACCTACCCGTTTGGGACGCACTTCCATACGCGGACCCACCATATTGATGGCTGTTTCAAAAGTTTTCAAAGGATCTGGGTTATTTTTCTTCAATATTTCCATAGCCAAATAAACTTGTTTTCTAGCTGTTGATTTTTTACCACTAAACATAATCCGGTTAATCAGTTTTTCCAATAATCTGGAATTATAAACTGCATCCGGTAAAATTTTTCTTTTTGCGACTGTTTTTGCTGATCTGGCCATATTTTAGTTATTAGTTAATAGTTCATAGTTCGTAGTAATTTTCCTATGAACTGCGAACTTTCGAATATACTTATAACTCGTTACGCTGCTGGAGCTGGTGCCGGCGCTGCTGCTTTGGCAGGACCTGCCACTCTTTTGGCTCCATAACGTGAACGACCTTTTTTACGGTTTGCAACCCCAGTTGTGTCATATTTACCCCTGACTATATGATATTTCACACCTGGTAAATCCTGCACCCGACCGCCTTCAATCATCACAATTGCGTGCTCGGTCAGTTCATGTCCGATACCGGGAATATATGCTGTAACTTCCTGTTTATTTGAAAGTCTTACTCTGGCTACTTTTCTTAAAGCTGAGTTGGGTTTTTTTGGTGTCATGGTTTTAACCACTGTCACTACTCCCCGTTTTTGAGGAGAAGTCAATACTTTGGTAATCCTGTCTTTAGCATTGAAATATCGCCGCAACGCTGTGGCTTTGATTTTTTTCAAAGATTTTTTTCTGCTTTTTCGAACTAATTGATTAATTGTTGGCATAATAACTAAATTAAAAATCAAATATCAAAAATGAAAAATTCATATTAAAAATTAAATATTTGATATTTTATATGTATTTTTAATATTTAAGTTTTGATATTTAATATTGTTTTGGAATACGCTATTATATCTCTTTAGCCTTGTTTTATTCAAGCTTGGCTCTCTCCGCACTCACCGGAATTAATTTACCGATAATCACATTTTCCTTCAAACCTATAAGTCTATCTTCTTTGCCAAATATTGCTGCGTCTGTCAACACATTGGTAGTTTCCTGGAAAGAAGCAGCTGACAACCAGGATTCTGTATATAAAGCGCCTCTGGTGATACCTAAAATGATGACTTGCGCAGTTGATGGTTCTCCACCTTCTGCCAAAACTCTGGAGTTTTCTTCTTCAAATACTAATTTGTCCACCAATTCTCCGGGCAAAAGAGTGGTATCTCCTGATGTTTCAATTCGAACTTTATCACTCATTTTTCGAACAATCACTTCAAAGTGTTTATCATTAATAGGTATACCTTGTGATTCATAAACTTTTTGCACTTCATCAATTAAATATTTTTGTGCACCGGCAAGTCCCCGCACCTGTAATACTTCTTTGATATTTAAAAATCCTGAAGCTAATTGTTGACCTACTGAAACTGCATCTCCGTCTTTGACCAATAATTCACTGGTTACCGGAATCAGATATTCCCGCTCTTCAACAGGCTTGATGCCAACTGATCTGACTTTTACAACCACGCCTTCAGGTTTATTTACAATTTCCACTTTTCCTGACACTTCAGTTAACGGTGATAAAACTTTAGGTGTTCTGGCTTCAAATAACTCTTCAACCCTGGGCAATCCTTGAGTCACGTCAAGTCCCACAATTCCTCCTGCGTGTTTGACCCTCATGGTTAGTTGTGTTCCTGGTTCACCAATTGATTGAGCTGCAACAATTCCTACTGGCACACCAATTTCTACCATAGTACGGGTGGAAAAATCCCGACCGTAACATAAGGCACACAATCCATATTTAGCTTTACAAGCTAAAGGAGATCTGACTTTTATACTATCAATCTTTTCTGCATCAATAATTTTTACAGTATCAGAAATAACTTCTGTGCCTGCTTTGGCTAAAACTGTTTTACCTTTTGATTTTACAATGTCTTCAGCTAAAATCCGGCCTAAAATACGGGATGCAAAAGTAGCTTGACGTCCGTCATGACGGTTTATTTCAATGCCATCTGCAGTTTTACAATCATCTAATCGAATAATTGCATCATGAGATACATCCACGAGCCGTCTGGTTAAATAACCGGCATCAGCAGTTTTTAAAGCCGAATCAGTTAAACCTTTTCTGCTCCCTCTGGTAGATGTTACGTATTCAAAAATTGATAAACCTTCCCTGAAGTTAGATTTAGTCGGCAATTCAACAATTTTTCCTAATGGGTCAACCACTAAACCTCTCATGGCTGCCAACTGTTTTAATTGATCTTTTGAAGCCCTAGCTCCACCTGATTCAATAATCATTCTGACTGGATTATCTTTTGCCAAAGATGCCCATGTTTCATCAGCAATTTTTTCAGTGATTTCAATCCAGATTTCATTAGATAATCGCTTTTTTTCTTCCAAAGTGATCAGTCCCTGTTGATAATTTTGTTCAACTTCGGTAACACGTTTATCAGCCGCATCAATAATATCTTTTTTATGAGGAATAATTTTATTATCAAATACTGATAAAGACACGCCTCCTGCCAAAGTTGCTCCCCAGAAACCAAAATCTTTCAGTCTATCTATTAAATGAGCCACTTCTTCACGGGGCAAAAGATCCAAGACTCTGGTAATCATTTGTTTGATTGTGGCAGCCTTAACAGGCGTATTGAAAAATTGCATTGATTTGGGTAATGCTTCATTAAACAAAATTCTCCCCACAGTAGTTACAATTAGTTTTCCATCTACTTTAATTTTTAATGGTTCTCTTAATTTCAATTTGCCTATTTGATTAAGGAAAATTGCCTCTTGACGGTCATAAACTTTGAGATTACTTTCTGCAACTTGTTCATATTGAGAATCGATTGTAGTCAAGAAATAGCAACCCAAAGCCATATCTTTATTTGGAACAGTAATAGGTGATCCGTCAGATGGTTTAAGTAAATTTTGTATCGGTTGCATCAAAGTTCTGGCTTCTTCCTGAGATACTTTTGATAAAGGTATATGCACAGCCATTTGATCACCGTCAAAATCAGCATTGTAACCTGCACAAACACAGGGATGAATTCTTATTGCAGACCCTTCAATTAATATTGGGAAAAATGATTGAATACCTAATTTATGCAATGTAGGTGCCCGGTTAAGTAATACCGGATGATTTTTGATAATCTCTTCTAAAATGTCAAAAACTTCGGGTTCCCGGGTTTCCAATAAATTCTTAGCACTTCTGACATTTGGAGATAATCCTCTGGCGATGAGTTCACGCAGTACAAACGGTTTAAACATCTCCAAAGCCATTTCTTTTGGTATACCGCATTGATTAAGCTGCAGTTCCGGACCAACTACAATGACTGACCGGCCGGAATAATCTACCCGTTTACCCAAAAGATTTTGTCTAAATCTTCCCTGTTTGCCTTTTAACATGTCAGATAATGACCTGAGTGCTTGAGTGGTAATTCTTGATGTCGGACGTTGAGTGGTATCAATCAATGAGTCCACAGCTTCCTGTAACATCCGTTTTTCGTTCCGTAAAATGATTTCCGGTGCTCCTAAATCAATTAAATGTTTCAGCCTGTTATTTCTGTTGATAACTCTTCTGTATAAATCGTTTAAATCAGATGTGGCAAATCTGCCTCCGGTCAATTGCACCATAGGCCTTAAATCTGGAGGAATAACCGGCAAAACCGTCATAATCATCCATAGTGGGTCGATCATGGATTTTTTAAAACCTTCTGTAAGTCTTAATCTTTTTGTAGCCTTGATATGACGTTGACCTTTGGTCTTTTGCGCTTCTTCTCGCAACGAAGCTGCCATTTTATCCAAATCCAGAGTTTTTACCAATTCATAAATAGCTTCTGCTCCCATTCCCACTTCAAAAAAATTAGCAGCTTTATATTCATTCATTTTTAAATATTCTTCTTCAGATAAAAGTGAATGCATTTTCACTGCCACAACTACATCACTTAAAACTTTAAGCATTTCATCAGATTTTTCCAGTTCTTTTGCTTCTTCCTCTTCCAATTTACTGATTTTTTGTTTTGCTTTTAAATTGATTTCTGCCAAAGCCACTTCCCTACTTTCAGGATTTTTAATTTTATCTTTTAAGTCATGACGTTCTTTTTCAAATTCTTTTTCTAGTGATTTTTTGGTATCTGCGTAATTTTTAGTAACATCTTTTTTCTTTTCCTCAATTCTTTTGCTTAAACTGTCCAACACTTCTTTACGTTTATCTTCATCAATTGATAAAACAACATATTGCGCGAAATAAATAACGCTTTCCAAAGCTCTGGGAGTAATATCCAAAAGCAGTGACAACTTTGAAGGAGCACCTTTGAAAAACCACACATGAGCTACAGGTGCAGCCAAAGTAATATGGCCCATGCGTTCGCGCCGGACTTTTGATTGAGTCACTTCTACTCCGCATTTATCACAAATAATTCCTCTATATCTGATGCGTTTATATTTTCCGCAATAACATTCCCAATCTTTGGTAGGACCAAAAATCCGTTCGTCAAACAAACCATCTTTTTCAGGTTTAAGGGTTCTGTAATTGATAGTTTCCGGTTTAGTTACTTCACCAAATGACCAATCTTTAATAATTTGCGGTGAAGCTAAGGTTATTTTTAAACCGGTAAAATCAACAATATTTTGTAAACTGCCTTTTTTATCCATATTTTTTATTATTAGAGCCTGTTTTATCCTCTCGTAGGAGGATCATTACAGTCTCTTATGAAGCTGTTTTACCTTTTATTTCCAGATTTTAAACAGCTTCTTTATGTAGTAGAAACTCCTTTAGTTTCTGCTTCCATAACTATTTCTTGTCCTGCTGCTTGGGCCAATTCCTGACTGGCTTGGACATTTTCTGCTTCTTGTTTTTCTTGAGTTATGTCAGCTAATTTCCGTTCCTGTGCGGTAACAATTCCTGTTGGCACAACATTTAAACTTAAAGCCTGTAATTCTTTGACTAAAACTTTAAATGATTCAGGTACATTTGAAGCTGGAATATCAATGCCCTTAACAATGGCCTCAAAAGCTTTGGCACGACCTACAACATCATCGCTTTTGATGGTAATCATTTCTTGCAAGACATGAGCAGCTCTATGTGCTTCAAGTGCCCAAACTTCCATTTCTCCCAATCTTTGTCCGCCCATTTGGGCTTTTCCGCCTAATGGCTGTTGGGTAACCAAAGAATAAGGACCGGTTGAGCGGGCATGAGTTTTATCCTCAACCATGTGAATAAGTTTCATGATATAACCCACGCCTACCGTAACTTGCAGTTCAAAGGCAACACCGGTACGACCATCAAAAAGCGTAGTTTTACCTCCAACTGGTAAGTGAGCTTTGGTTAATTCATTAATTATTTTATCTTCAGAAAGTGTTTCAAATACGGGAACCGCTACTTTATAATTTAATTTTTGTGCAGCAAATCCCAAATGTGCTTCCAATAATTGTCCTAAATTCATTCTGGAAAGAACTGACAATGGAGAAATAATGATATCAACTGGTGTACCGTCTTCTAAATAAGGCATGTCAGCTTGAGGTACAATTTTGGAAATTACTCCTTTATTTCCGTGGCGTCCTGCCAATTTATCTCCAACAACTACTTTTCTGATTTGAGCTACTTTGATAATAATTTTTTTATTGGTTCCTGGTTCCAGCTCATCACCTTTTTCACGATCTAAAATTTTGATATCAATCACAGTTCCGCGTTCACCGTGAGGCATCCGTAAAGATGTGTCTCTGACTTCGCGGGCTTTTTCTCCAAAAATTGCCCGAAGTAATCTTTCTTCAGCTGTTAATTCTGTTTCTCCTTTGGGGGCAATTTTTCCCACTAAAATATCATTAGGTCCAACATAAGCTCCCACGACTACAATTCCATCCTCATCTAAATTTTTCAATGCTTCCTCTCCTACGTTGGGAATATCGCGGGTGGTTTCTTCAGAACCTAATTTAGTATCCACTACTGTCGCTTCATGTTCTTCAATATTGATTGAGGTTAAAACATCATCTCTGACCAGTCTGTCTGAAATTACGATGGCATCTTCATATCCAAGCCCATCAAAGCTCATATAAGCTATCAATAAATTTTGTCCCAATGCCAGTTCGCCGTTTTCTGAGGCCGGTCCGTCAATAACAATGTCACCTGCATTGACTTTTTGGCCGGGTGAAACTAAAGGATGCTGTGAATAACAAGTAGATTGAGCAGATCTTTTAAATTTTTCTATCTGATAAGAAATTTCTTTTTTTGTATGATCTGTTTTTATAACCACTTTACTTCCGTCTACAAAAATTACTTTTCCATCTTCAGCAGCTCTGACAACCCGGCCCATAGATCCGGCAGCAATAGTTTCCATTCCGGTACCGACAATTGGAGAATGAGGAGTAAGAAGTGGCACTGCCTGACATTGCATGTGAGTACCCATCAAAGCCCGGTTAGCTTCATCATGAGCTAAAAACGGAATTAATGAAGCTGATGTGCCAACAACCTGACGGGGAATTAAATCAATAAAATCAACGTCCCCGGAATTTGCTTCCAAATATTCACCGTTAAATCTGACCGGTACTCTATCATCTACAATATAACCATTTTGATCAATATTTAAACTGGAATGAGTGATTTTATGTTCCCATTCATCATCAGCTGATAAATAAACTATTTCACTGGTGACTTTGGCTTTTAAATTTTTGCCCAATTTTTCTTTTATAACTTTCCGGTATGGAGTTTCCAAAAATCCGTATTCATTAATCTTGGCATATAAGGACATATAGGTCACCAATCCGATATTTGGTCCTTCAGGACTTCTAACCGGATCAATTCTTCCATATTGGGAAGAATTAATATCCCTGATAGAGAAAGAGGCGCGCTCACGGGAAATTCCACCGCTACCCATGACAGTAAGTCTTCTTAAATTATCAACTTCAGATAAAGGATTTGTTTGATCTAAAATGGTTGATAATTGGCTGCTTCTGAAAAAATCATTGATTGCAGCAATAACTGGCCGGGCATTTACAACTTGAGCCGGAGTGATAGTGCCTTCGGTAACTTGGGCTAAACTCATTTTTTCCCTGACAGTCCGTTCTAAACGAAGCAATCCGACTCTAAAAGCATTTGTCGCTACCAATTCTCCAACCCGTCTGACCCTTCTGTTTCCCAAATGATCAATATCATCAACATTGCCTTTGCCTTGTGCTAAATTAATTAAATATCTGACAGTACCGACTAAATCTTCTTTAGTTAAAACCCAGTTTTCTTTTATGTTGGGAATCTGTAATTTTAATTTTTTATTTAATTTATATCTGCCTACTTTACCCAAATCATACCTTCTGCCGTTAAAAAACATATTAGAGATGAGTTCTTGAGCATTTTCCAAAACCACTGGTTCACCGGGACGCATTTTCCGATAAATTTCCAAGATAGCTTCAATTTGTGAACGGGTGGGATCTTTTTCAACTGTATTGACAATAAAGGGGCGTTTGGAGTCAGCATCTGCATCTTTCAACAAATTAACCAATTCTTCGTCGCTTCCATAACCAACTGAACGAAGTAAAGTGGTTGCAGCAAATTTGCGGCGTCTGTCAATTCTGACTGACAAAACATCATTTTTAGAAATTGTAAATTCTATCCAAGAACCGTGCAAAGGACGGATTTCTGCAGTATAAAGGGTTTTACCGGTAATCGGATCAATTTCTCCGGTAAAATAAACACCCGGTGATCTAACTAATTGATTGACCACACAACGCTCTATGCCATTTATGATAAATGTACCGTTTGGAGTCATGGCCGGAATATCACCTAAAAATACTTCCTGAGTAGTAGCCTTGCCTGTTTGTTTGTTGGTTAATATTGCTTCAACTTTTAAAGGCATGTCAAAAGTTAAGCCTTTATTGAGAGCTTGAGCTGCAGTATGGGTATGTTTGCCAAAAATGTAATTTCCAAATTTCAAAGACCAGTTTTTGCCTGTGAAATCGTCAATAGGAGATATTTCAGAAAGAAGTTCTTTGATTCCAATATCCAAAAACCACGCATAAGACTCACGTTGAACAAGAGTTAAATCAATGGGGGGCAATTTGACAACCTTTTTACCCCAATACTGGCGGTTTTTAATGCTTGAATCCATCAGTATAAGAACGACAAAATAAAGCGTACTCAAACGATTGTACGCCTTTTGAAAAGGGAAACTATACTTGTTATACCATACTAGAATAATACTTGTCAATACCCTTCGACTTACAAATTTCTCATTTATTTTTCAGTTCTGTTTGATGAGCAAATTTCATTTGCAATGAATAAATTTCAATAAATCCAGCACTGGCATTATTATTAAATTTATAACCCTCCATATTATTAAAAGATGTATGATCCAATCCAAAAGGGGATTTCATAGACACAGCATCTACTTTACCTTTATATAATTTGACAGTTACATCTCCTGTTACTCTCTGATTTACTTGTTCATTAAAAGCATTCAAAGCTAACATGGATTGATCAAACCATAAAGCACCATAACATAAATATCCCCATTTGATATCCATAGTTGCTTTTAGTTCATTTAACTGTCTGGTACAAACATATTTTTCCAGAGCCTTATGAGCTTCAATGATAGTATGAGCTCCTGGCATTTCATAAACACCCCCATTTTTCACCCCCACTAACCGATCTTCAAACATGTGCACTACACCTATTCCATGTTTACCTGCGATTTTGTTCAATTTCATAATCAATTGTGCCAGTGATAATTTTTGATGATTTAAAGCAATTGGAATTCCTTTTTCAAAAGTAATAATCACCAATTCTTCATCGTTTGGCGCTTTTTTTGCCAAAGTATAAGTTGTCAAGAATTTTTCAATTGGTGAAATAATATCCGGTTCTTCAATTTCTCCGCCTTCCCAAGTCATTCCCCACATATTATCATCAACGCTATAAGGAAAATCTAGGGAATTGGGAATAGGAATATAATTTTTATTAAAGGATTTAAAGTCAAAGCATATCCTTCCAACCTGACTTGATCATTGCCTTTTCCGGTACATCCGTGAGCAATACAATCTGCTTGTTCTTTTTTAGCCATTTCCACAGCTTTCTTAGCAATAAGCGCCCTTCCCATTGGGGTAGATAAATGATAATCACCTTGATAAATAGCATTGGCTTTGATACCAAAACTTAAAAAATCTTGAGCAAATTCTTCTTTTACATCCAAAGTAATAGCTTTTACAGCACCTAATTTTAAGGCTTTATTTTTAATTGCTTCCAGATCATCTTTTTGCTGACCTAAATCCAATGTCAATGCTATAATTTGTGCATTATATTTTTCTTTAATCCACTTAAGCATGACACTGGTATCCAATCCTCCTGAATAAAGTAATAATACTTTTTTTACATCTATCGCCTCATAAGAGGCAACTTTTTTGTAATTTGTCAGATTATTCATATAATTGTCCTTTCATCAACTCGCTTATAGCGACTGTAAATTTATATTGTTTTAATTTCCACCAATTTAAATTTTTTACATAAATTTTTTTTAAATTAGAAATTCCTAAATTTCCTGTTCCTCCAACATGCTTAGATATTCTCAACATTTTTTTAGGATCGAAGTTTTTAAGCTGATTTAAACTTTGTCCTACCTGTTTATATGCGTTTCTGAAAGGCATACCTTGTTTTACTAAAATATATGCCTGATGTGTTGCATAAATTTCTGGAGTACAAGCATCAATCAGTTTTTTTTCATTTGGCTTTATAATTGGAATAAAAATATTTAAAACATCGATTGTTGATAGAGTAATATTTATTGATTCCATTAAAGGAAATTTAGTTTCACCAAAATCAGCATTATACCCAGAAGGTAAACTGGAAATAATTGTTGCAATCATCTGTGAATAGCTTAAAACTGCGAAACTTCTGGCTCTAATCATTTCAGCCAAATCCAAATTTTTCTTTTGCGGCATAATGCTGGATCCTGTACAAAAACTGCTGTCTATTTTAAAAAAATCAAATTCTTGCGTAGAAAACAAAAGTATATCTTGAGCAAATCTTGAAAATGTCAGCATAATTTGTGACAAAGCTTGAGCAACTATTAAATGTGATTTTCCTCTGGAAACTTGAGCATAAAGCGAATTGTTTTGCACTTTGGCAAAACCTAATAATTTAGCAGTCAATTCCCTATCAATAGGCAAAGTCACCCCATATGCAGCACCACTTCCTAAAGGTGATTGATCATTGATTTCATATGCAGTTTTTAAAAAAAATAAATCATCAATTAAACTTTCGGCAAAACTGCTCCCCCACATACCAACTGACGATGGCATAGCTTTTTGCATATGGGTATATCCCGGCATGGGCACAAATTCGTATTTTTGTGCAAAATTAATAAAAGTATCAATAATACATAATGTCTGTGTTGCAATTTTCAATAATTTTTCTTTTGTATAAAGTCTCAAATCCAACAAAATCTGGTCATTTCTGCTTCTTCCGGTATGTATTTTTTTGCCGGATTCTCCTAATTTTTCAGTTAAATACTGTTCGATTTTTGTATGTACATCTTCATCATTTTTTTCAACGGAAAATTTTGAAGACTTTGCAAGCTGAATTATCTCTAATAAACATTTTTTTAATTTAACAAATTCATCATGAGTTAAAATGCCAATTTCGGATAGCATTTGAGCATGAGCAATTGAACCCAAAGCATCCTGAAAGATTAAATTATTATCCAGCTCCGTGTTTCTACTAAAGCAATAATTTTCAGCTGTTATATTTTGAGATCCGTTTTTTTCCCATAATTTTTTCATATTTTTTTCTCCTTTTTAGCCACAAAAAAAGCCCTCTCTTCTTAGGTTGTTCAAAAAAAACCTAAGAATCAAGGACGTTTAATAACGTGGTACCACCTTGTTTCTCCCGCCTGGTATATTAAATATTATGAATGGCGGGACTTATTTTTCGCGCTCCGCTAATCCGACACGCTTAAGTTTATTTTTACGGTGACTTTCCGTCGCAGTTAATTCCTTTTAAGAGGATTTCTCCTGCGCAGCATTGTCTACTGCGGTAGACTCAAAAGCCTTTATTTCAATATATATAGGATATTATATCTTCTATAAAATAATTGTCAAGGCAACAAATATTTAGACACATTTATCTCATGTTCTTCCAAGGTTTTGGAAAAATGCTCATGTTCTTCCAAGGTTTTGGAAAAATGCGCAGCCCCGTCACTTCCATGCAGGTAATACCAATAATCTGAAGATTGCGGATATGCGGAAGCTTTAATTGATGATAATCCCGGATTACAAATTGGAGAAGGAGGAAGTCCGGTGTGTAGATAACTGTTGTATGGAGATTTTATTTTTTTATCATCTAGGGTCAAACTTTTCTTCCACCAGGATTTATCAGCTGATTGATAACCCAAAGCATATTGTAAAGTTGCATCTACCTGCAACGGCCAATCATTAGCTATTCTTTTAATTAGTATACCGGCAATAATTGGTCTATCTGTATCAGATACACCTTCTCTTTCAACCAAAGAGGCTAAAATAATTCCTTCTTCGAGAGTCAGTTTTTGATTTTTAAAAGCTTGAATTATTTCCGGAGTTACCCGTTTATCAAAATTATTGGTAAATATTTTTATCACAGCTCCGCTGGTTGCATCTTTGGGTATTAAATAAGTATCCGGAAACATGTATCCTTCTTGGGCACTTTTCAAAAATTCGCTTTGTGGAATTGACAGATCTTGAGCTAATTTCAAAGCAATCTCTTCCAAACGCCAACCTTCCTGCGTTCTCACTTCAATATCTAATGTTCCATGTGCGAGTTCCAAAGCTATTTCCGTTGCATTCATTGACGGATTTAAACGAAAATCACCTGCCTGCAATTTTGCATCGGCTTTTTGTATTTTGACTAACAAAAAAAATCCAATTTGATCCCTTATCAAACCGGCATTTTTTAAGCGGGTAGCAATACTTCTGGCACTTTCACCGTTTTTGACTACAAAAATTTGAGAAGTTTTATCATTGGGATTTGCCGGAGAAACCGCATCTTTCCACCAAAACCAACTTCCGCCAAAAAAAATCAATAATAAGAATATAAATACAGTTAACCTTAACCAAAGTTTATTCATGATTTAAACTTCTGATAATAGCGCTCTTCTATATGTCTTTTTAGTCTCATCATAAATATAAACCCTTAAACATTTACAGGTTATGGTTGTTTGGTTATTGGCGATTTTTTTAGTGCCTAAATTTAATGGCGTACCACAACCAACACATCTTTTTTGAGATAAAAGCCAAGCCTGAACCGGTGAAATCATGTTTTTGAACATAGTCTCGAGACAATAAGACGGGAAGATATAAGATTTAAGAAATTTTGTCTTACTGTCTTACATCTTATTGTCTTCTCTATCTCTCTAATCATTCTACTTTATATATCGGTAAATGGGCAAGTGTTTCCGCCGCTTCTTTAAGTCTCCACTTATCTCCTGAATAAAGTATGCATAGTATATCATTTTTGGAAATTTCGTCTTCAATTTTTCTTTCCAAATAAATTCCGGCTTTTTTGTCATTGGGGCTACCCAAAATTTTAGCAATCACTGTAGCTTCCCGGTTATTTAAATGGGTAATCCTGCCGGTTCTGGGTGATTTATATTCAAATTTATTTTTTGCCAATTGCAAGCTTTGAAAATCTATTGCCGGATCTCCTCCTTGAGCTTTGATAATCTCACGCATTTTTTGCAAAGCTTTGCCAGATGTTAATATATCTTGAGCCACCGTCTCTCCCATACCGGGTTTAAATTCTCCTTTCATATCAGTAAAACATAAATCCAATAATTTTGCAGATAACCTTAAAGCTTTTTGTTCTAATTTCAAAGGCCGGTCATGATGCTGTTGTAATATTTGAAACACATCACGGACTTCCAAGACAGGACCAATTCCCCGCCCTACTGGCTGACGGGTTTCATTGATATCCACAATCATTTTCATTTTGAATCTCTTTGCTAATCTTAAGAATTTTTTTTCTATTATTTGTGCATCTTTGAAATGTTTGATTTTTTGATTTAATCCATAAGGAATATCCAAAATTACATGAGTAGCTCCAACTGCTACTTTTTTAGCCATGATAGAAATAATTACTTTATCAAATGATTCAAAAGACAAAGGTTCTTCAACTGAAATTAAAATGTCATCAGCCGGCGCAATCCCTAAATGTCCACCCCAAACAATGCATCCTCCAACATGTTCAACGATTTGAGTAATTTGAGTTGGAGAAAATGTCACCGGAGCAATCACTTCCATAGTATCTGCTGTTCCTGACGGAGAGGTAATAGCGCGGGATGATGTTTTGGGAATTTTAATGCCTGCTGCAGCAATTATCGGCACTAAAATCATCGTAGTTCTAGTTCCGGCTACTCCACCTGATGAATGTTTGTCAGCTACAATTCCGGAAAAACTGAGCTTGGTTCCGGTTTCTACCATGGATTTAGTCAAGTAATAAAGCTCGTCATCAGAAAATCCTTCGGTAAATCCTGCAGCAGCAAAATAAGTAGTTAAAACCGGACCCAATCTTTTATGCGCAATTTCATCCATCACAGAAAACACTTCATTATATGTAAGCTGTTTACCAACTAATTTTTTTTTGATGGCTTCAATAGCCAGATGCTTGCTTGGTAAAGACATAAAACTAAAAAAATGCCAAATGACAAATGCTAAATTAATGTTTAAATATTTGCAATTAAAAAACGGAAATGCTTGCGTGTGGAAATTTTTGCAGTTCGCATTCGAGGAGGGCCGATGACTTTATTTAAAAGTTCAACGTTTTATCCCGATCGAGTTGCGGAACAAAAAAATTTACACCGCAAGCGTTTTTATAATTTTCGTCATTTAACGCTTTCAAGGTATCTTTCTAAAATTTCAATTGCTGCTGATTCGTGTTCTTTGTTTTGTCTATTCTTACGCGAAAATTGAGTTAACCGTAAATTGGCTTGCGCATTAAAACTGGAAAGAGTTTCATCATAAAATTCAACTTTTACACCCGTTAATTTATTTAAATCAGCTCCAAATTTTTTAACTGTTAGTTTTAATTTTCCCTCAGGCATACCAATGATTATTTTGTCAATGGCATTATCTTGGCAAATTTTGGCAAGTCGGATAATTTCTTTGATTCCAATCGTTACCAATCCTGATGCAAAATTTCCTTGAGAAATTGCCAATCCTAAATGTTTTTCACCATAGTCAATGGATAAGTAATTCATATGTTTTAGCGTTTAGAAATTAGCGTATAGCGTCTAGTGAAATATTATCACTAATCTCTGATTTCCAATCCCTAATCTCTATTTTTTCACAGCCGGATCAAAGTTAACTAAACGGGCAGTTACCCACAATCTTTTAAAATAGGTACCGGGCGGAACACAGGTAACTAAGGTCAAATAAGCGCCGTCATATCGCTGTTCTAAGCCTGTTACATCTTCAGGTTCAGTAACAGTTTTTTTAGTTACTAAATAACGGTAACTCATGCCGTCAAAATTAACAAAAATTTCGTCATTAATTTTTAAGTTTGGTAATAGTGAAAAAATGGTTAAATAATTGTTTTGATCAAAAAACTGCGGTAATACTGAATGGCCAAAAATAACAGCATTACCCGACCTTCCCGGAATTTCTGAATCACTGTAATGAATCAAGCTTTTGCTTAAATCATCATTGTTAATTTTTACATAGGCTTTTTTAATATTTATTTTAGGAATTGAAATTGAATAAATATCGACCGGTGCAGTCACTTTTTGGACACTACTACCAAACCAGTTGCTGGCTTTGGTTAAATCAGACTGGGCTACGGCAGGTTTAACAATTTCATCGCTTAAAGGCGATATCATTGAATTGCCATAAATAAATTGAAAAGCCAAAATCGGCCAGCCAACCCAGATCAATAAAGCCAATCCCAATCCGATAAATATTGTGGGAATTAAAGGCAGTATCACCACCACCGGCATTCGCTTTTCATATCGGTAAGCGCTCATATATTCATCATGGCACATTTAAAAACCAAAAAGCAAGTGAAGAAGTGTAGTAATTATAAGTTTGAAAATTCTATCTGGATATTTTTGGGGTTGGTAGGTAATTTGTCCTTAAACAGGAAAAATGACCGGTTAATGCTACATTCTGCTCCGGCAATATTAAATTTGTTTTTGATAAAACTAATTGCATCCTGACAATTTTTGTCAGTTATAGTATTTGCCAAATCTCCTATTTCTACTTTGGGAGCCAATGTTGCCTCAATCTGTAATTTAAACATTTGTTTACTTCCTTCTGGTTTAAGAGTTTCTGTTACAGATACTTTGGTTTTTTCTTTTTGATAATCATAATTTACGGGAGATTGGGCGCTGACTATTTTGCTTAACAATTCGTCTAAGTCATTTTGACTATAAGTCAAGGCTGTGGCTCCAACTGACATATCTAAACTTAAGGAATCAGTTTCTTCACCAATTTCCTTGTTATATGTTTCTTTGGCAATTTGAGTGGTCAGTGATCCATCAAGCAGTTTTTTTCCATTTTCAAGTTTACTCTTAACTTCATCTCCCGCTTGTTGTTGTAATTTTTGCAGCAATTGTTCACGTAATTTTTTCTGATCATCCCGCGCGACAACGGAAATTTCACGGCTGGTGCCTCCGGTAAAAACTTTTTCATTTCTGCCTGAATAATAACCGGTGGGCAAATCAGCAACTGAAAATTCCGTCCCTGAACCTACATTTGATGAGGTGCCAATATCTGTTGCGGTAACTGCAATTTTATTACTGCCATAATTTAACGATCCGACATTTTCAGAGGCTGAGGCAATTGATACATCTTCATCAAGTGTAAATTTTAGATTTCCGGTTTGTATTTGGGTACCTTTTTTTAAAGTTTTAGGGTTAACAGTTTTATTATAAATAGTCACTTCTCCACGGGCTTTATCACCGACGGTTTTTTTGCCGGTTGTGATAATTTTATCCGTTCCTGTTACTTCCAGTTTCACTTCACTGCCAGGGATGATTTTTTTATCAACATCAACAGTTGAAGATGCTGTATCAAGTGCTACATCCTCATTTATTAACAAAGATTTGGGAGTAACTAATAATTTTACATTCGCTTGGGGATAAAACCAATTAAATGCGTAAACTCCACCTGCCATCAATATCAATAAACCAATAATTAAAACAATCAGGCCTGATTTTCTAAAAGCCGGAAGTTTTATAGTAAATGTAAGTTTGGGAAATGAAAATTTGGGCATACTGGGTATTTGTCCTGCAAAGCTGGATCTGGCTTTGCCAGATAATTTATTTTCAGGTATAGTAACAGGAGCAATATTTGCATTTTGCTGTTTTTCTACTTCAGTCATTTCATTTTCAATATTTAAGTCTTTAACAGGCTCTTCCCCTACAAAACCTAAATCTTGCGCTATATCAGCTACTTCCTGACTTTCTCCTTGATCAGATACTCCTGACGCTGACACAGCAGTATTATCAGCAACTGATTCCACCATGTCTTCTGATTTTTCAACCGGTAAAGCAATTTCTGTTGATGAAGCAATAACTACGGCTTTAACTACAGTATCATTAGGTAATATTTCAATTTTGGGAAAATGCAGAAAATTCGCTTTTGTTTGCCAGGGATAATTAAGTAAATCTGCTTTAATTTTTTCTAAATCCACAGCTGTTCCATATAACAGCATTCTTGAAGGCAATACTTCCACATCCGCAAATTTATTTAAGGCTTTTTCAATATCGGAAACTATATTCTCACTTCTATTAAAAGCATATGACCCGATTAATTTTCCAATTTTAAATAACGACATGGTGTAATGTTTACTTTCAAAACCAATCAAAATCACAGTTTGCGAAGATCCTTCACTGGATCCTAAATACATCGATACTGCTTGAGGAATATCCACAAAACCCAAAGGAGTCAGAGACAGTCTTGAGGTTAATTGTTTGATTTTTTTAAGATATTCACTTTTAATTTTATCTTCACTTACCCATTCCGGAAAAAATCCAAAAACAGATTTTTGTAAATCTACGCCTTCGGGAACATTTGGTTCTAAAGATGAAATAACTTTATCTGCGGCTATAATAGCAGTTTCCCAATCAGAAGCAGTATAATTTTCCGAGGCAGTAGCAGCGATATTTACTTTGCCTTGACCGTCTTTTTCCCACAAAGCACCGTCTATCCTATCTTCTGTAATAGCTAAAGCTAGAAAATATTGCTTGATTTCTTTTTTATGATGCAACAATCCTTCCAACATAAGTGGTATATTTCCATCTTAACTAATGTTAAGCTAGAAAATATTGCTTGATTTCTTTTTTATGATGCAACAATCCTTCCAACATAAGTGGTATATTTCCATCTTAACTAATGTTAAAGACATTTGCAAAATGCAAACTAATACAGCTTAAATCTGACTACTTTATGTAAAAAAATAATTAAAAAATCAAAAATCAAAATGTAAAATGACAATTTAATGAACTACCCCGCAGCAGAGCTGCGAGGTATCTTTAATTACTCAAGACCTTCAAACAACATTGGTTGATTTCGATATATTTGATTATATGTTTTTCCTTGATTTCTGACATAGTTTGAAATAACTGTTTCGTTGCCATATTTACTCACTGTGTTGATGTAGTATCCGCTTGTCCAAAACTTTCCTTGTCTTAATTGTATTCTCAATTCCGGATGTTGTTTGAAAACATCTTTGGCTGTGATACTTTTGATTGTTTGTACCATTTTGGTTACAAGCATCATTGGTACACTTTGAGTTAAAAAATGAACATGATCTTCATCTGTTCCAACTTCAACAAAATGAATTTCATAACATTCACTTATTTCCAAACAACTATTTTTTATTGTCTGTGCTACCTCTTGAGTAATTGCTTTCTTACGATACTTTACTGGACACACAATGTGATACAACAACAAGTTTTTATTGTGTCTTTTGATTATATGTTTGCTCACGCAAACATTATATCAAGTAACCCCGCAGCCTAGCTGCGAGGAATTCTTCCGATTAAACAACCCTTGAAACGTTTTTATAAATTTTTCTTAATAATGGCGAAGAACGACTAGTCAAGACTTGAGCTTTAAGTTGTCATTGAGGTGTTTTACAAAATTTTTCTTACTGAGATATAAAAGTGTGGAAACGGCACTCTTGCCGAGGACCCACCTGATTATTCGAAGTTAGAAAAATTGTAAAACCCTCACTGACTTCCCTTCTTGGGTTACTTTCTTAGGGTTTGCCAAGAAAGGAACATAACAAAATATGTAGAGACAAGAAAGGAACATAACAAAATATGTAGAGAAAATAACAAAAAGGATTTATTTACATTCTGTAGTAGGCATTGAGGCTTGAGGATTTCCGTGTTTCACCCAATTTCCATGATCACAAATCCAAGTATCTTCAGGTCCACCAAGTACAAATCTGATTACAATCCAAATACCAATACCTAATAAAATTAGAAGCATGATCAAACAGCTTTTTCTCATATTTCACATTGTCATGCCGAACTTGTTTCGGCATCTAGTTCAAAACGAGATCCTGAAATAAATTCAGGATGACAATTTACAATAAATTCATACTTCTCTTTCAACAGTTATCGAACATTCAGTGATCAATGCGGCAATAGCTCCAACTGCAGCTAATGTCGGCAAAATCATCGCTCCAACAACACCAAAAGTTAAAGGAAATTCAACAATGGTTTTTTCTTTTTTATCTTTGATGGTAATCCGTCTGACATTACCTTCTTTGATCAATTCTTTTACTTTAGCCAATAAACTTTCACCTGTCACACGAAATGTTTCTTGCCGTTTTGTTTTTTCCATATTTCTATCCTCCTTTTTTTAAAATTATCCAATTACATTTGTAATTATATATCATTTGTGATTTATAATAAAAGTAATGAAAGGTATAGAATTTGCCCCAGTTAATTTACAACAAAAACCTTTACCATTTCAAGAGCAGTTACAAATTATAATAGTTAGACTTCCATGTGGCACCAAACCTACAACCGAATTTCTTAAAACACCTCAGGGTGAAGATTTAATAAGAAGAATTGCACATCATTTGTATTTAAAACGTGGTGGAGGAAAAAGCACTGAAGAACAAAAGCTTGATGATATTAATAAAGCAACCACACTTGCTACGGATGGATTAAATCGTCAATTAATAAGAAGATACTATAATAATTTACCTTTCACATTTGAAGCTTCATCTAAAATATTAGCTTAATAAATTATTTCTCCCAAATAATTTTCTGTTTATCAAAATCTTTTTCCGTATGGGGTGGAGGTTGGATTCTTGGGTAACCTACAGGAATTATATTTATTACAGAATAATTTTTCCCGATGTTTAGTATTTCTTTTACTCTTTCCATTTGATCACTGTGGATATTTTTCCATACTGTTCCCAACCCCAAATGCGTTGCCTGCAAAAACATATTTTCTGTAGCAACTGAAATATCGGCAACTGGTTCAACAGATTTTTCAGTTTCCAAAATCGGTACAATCAAAACTGGAGCAATTTTGATAAATGGTTGATGCAAAACTTCGTATAATTTATTTTTAATTTTTTGTTCTCTGATAACTAAAAATTCCAGCGCATGATTGTCTTTGGCAGACGGCGCAAACTGCCCGACTTTGATAATTTCTTTAACTTGTTCATCAGTTACAGGATCTTTTTTAAAACTTCTGACCGATCTTCTGTTTACAATTGCCGGTAAAATCATAAATCCTTTCTTATTTTTTTATTCTTGTTTAAGTAAAAATCCTCCATCAATACATAATACTTGACCAGTTACTGCTTTTGCAGTTGCTAAGTATAAAAATCCTTCAGCAATTTCATCCACTGTAACGAATCTTTTATTTAATGTTGCATTAATTAATTTATCACGTAAATCTTTTGGGAACTTATCATACATAGGTTTATAAACAAAACCCGGAGCTATTGCATTTACATTTATGTATGGAGCAAATCGTTTAGCTAATGTTTTGGTTAAATTTATTACAGCAGCTTTTGCTGCTGAATAAGAAATTAATCCTTCTCTACCAGCATACGAAATACCACGAATTGATGATGTATTTAATATAACTCCAGATTTTTGTTTTAACATTATTTTTCCTGCATATTTAGAACATAAAACAGTATTTATTAAACAATCGTCAATTGTTTTATACCATTCTTCTTTTGAAGTTTCTAAAATATCTTTATCATATCCATGTCCTGCATTATTTATTAAAATATCAACTGTTCCATATTTTGAAACAGCTTCATCGAATAAATTTTTCACTTCATCTTCAAATGATAAGTCTGCTTTTATATAAAACGCTTCACCGCCTAAATTTATTATTTCTTTAACGACTCTTTTTGCACCTTCTTCGTTTGTTTTACAATTAATAACTATTTTTGCTCCTTCTCTAGCAAAGAGTTTAGCTGTTGCTTCTCCAATATTACTGGATGATCCTGTTATTATTGAAACTTTATTTTTTAGTTTCATAAAGTCCTCCAAATTAAATTTCTATTTTCTCTAAATCCTGATTTATAAATATCGGCAACATACCAAGAATTTCTTCTTTGAATTTTGAAGTTTTGGAAATTTGGTTGTAAATAAATATAGGTTTTTTAAAATGAAAAGCCGCCAATATATCCCGCTTCTTTATTTTTGGCAAAATTAACAATCAATACCGCATCACTATTCACGATTTTATCAAAATGCCGACGCATCAGCATAGCTTTTTTGGAATAATTATTATTTTTAAACCAGGTTTTATAGTGATTTACATCATAATTTCCGGTTCTTTTCATTATCATGGCAGTATAAGGAAGTTTCACCTGAAAACCTAATTTTTTTAGACTTTCCATGATTTCTATATCCTGTTTATAAAACGCAGCACTAGAACAAATGGCGATAATTTTCTTGGATTTTAACATAGCTATTTATCTACTACCTAAATTCTTTATAAAATGAAAACCGTAGTTTTTATATTCTAATTTCTCATAAAATTGGTGAGCTACTTTATGAGAATAATGTGATTCGATAAAAATACGATAACAATTTAATTCTTTAGCTTTTGATTCTATTTGATTCATCAGTAATTTACCAACGCCTTTTTTTCTAAATTCTGGTAAAACATATAATTCATCAAGTTCTGCAATTGGCTTTGGATATCGCACCACTAATCTAACTGAAAAAGACACAAATCCTACAAATTGCTTATTTTCTTCAGCAATATATATAAAATTGTTCGGACTTTTTAAAACTTTGGCAAATGAATCGTTGTCCAATTTAGAATATCTATCTTCTCCAACAAATAAATTATAAAGAGACATTAATTTTTGATAATCTGCTTCTTCAGCTTGTCGTATTTTCATAATTATTTTTTATATCTTATTTCAAATATTTTCTTAACAATTAATTCCAAATCTTTGTGATATTTTTCCTTATGCATTCCTAATGCTGCAAGAAATAATAATTTTTCCAAAGATGCTATTTTTAGGTTTTCTTTTTCAAATGCTCCAAATGATAATTCATCATAAGTGAATGAACAAATAGTTTTCCAAATTTCAAAACCATGTATTTTTACTCCCAAATCACCATATAAATCTTCTAAATTATCAGGATACATTTTTGTTAAATTCTCGTAGTCTTCTTTAGTTACAACCAAATCAATATCTTTTCCAGCAACTCTCACGCCATAAAATTCTTTGGCCTTTCCGCCAATAAGTAATGGTTTGGTTTTAAATCGATAATTTAATTTTGTTAAATCAACTTGCATAAATTTACTTTTTTGGCAAATAATTCTTTTTTGATATTATACTTTTCTTGGACTGTCGTTCAATGTCTTTTCTGGTTCTACCTGCAACTGACCCGCCATCTTTGGCATCTTTTTCTAATTTCGTAAATCCATATGAATCTCTATCTCTGTGAAATTTAGTTGTAGTTGCTTCACCTAACATAGTTAAGATA
>Ga0075613_101_pt1 | contig 134783 bp, 117 predicted proteins | sample RifGroA1_FD_68367 | JGI IMG/M metagenome (GOLD analysis project Ga0075613, IMG submission 68367) | Microgenomates (Gottesmanbacteria) bacterium GW2011_GWA1_34_13 | reverse complement strand
TTTTCAGCTATTGGATATATTGGTTGGGCTAAAAAATGGGCAGAAATTGCCTTAAGACTGATAATGGATAATATCATCAAAGTGACTTTTCCAGCCTATTCCCGGTTACAGGTAAAACCTGAATTATTGACTAAGGCTATTCATAAATCATTAGTGTTTTTATCACTTTTGTCATTTCCGATAGCAGTAGGCATGATGTTTATGATTCATCCGATAATTGAAGTCATTCCCCGTTATATTAAATGGGAACCGGCTATTTTAAGTTTTTATCTATTTACAATTTCGTCAATTTTAGCCACTCTATCAAGTCCTTTAATAAATGCTTTGAATGCTTTGGGTAAGGTAAAATATACTTTTATTATGATGTTGATATGGACTGTTTTGACATGGGCTTTGGTGCCATTTATGGTATTTAAATTCGGTTTTAATGGAGTAGCTATGGCTTCAGTTATTATTGGTTTGACTTCATTTATGCCCCTTATGTTTATAAGAAAAATTATACCTATAATTTTTATATCTCAAATAATAAAACCTTTAATGGCAACAATAGGTATGGTTGTGGTGCTATTTTTAGTCAGAATGATAACTAAATCGTCTCTGGAACGAATAATATTAGGTAGCCTGATGGGTTTTGCGACCTACATATTTTTAATATATTTAATGATGGAGCAAGAAATAAAACCCTATATTTTACTGTTATTTCACCCAAAAATTGAAAATAAGATTTAATTTCACAAACTAAGCGGATCTTGTTACAATATAATGAAATGATATTATCTGCAGTTATCAATACTTGGAACGAAGAAAAGAATTTACGCAGGGTTTTATCAAGCATAAAAGATTACGTGGATGAAATTGTTATTGTAGATATGGAATCTAAGGATAAAACCTTAGATATTGCCCGGGAATTTGATGCAAAAATTTGGTCACATCCATACTTATCTTATGTTGAACCAGCCAGAAATTTTGCCATCAATAAAGCACAAGGCCAATGGATTTTACTTCTGGATGCAGATGAAGAAATGACCAAGGACATGTGTGTAAGATTGGGACGGTTAATTTCCCATGGAGGGTATGATTATTACAGGTTACCACGGAAAAATATAATTTTCGGTAAATGGATTTCACATAGCGGTTGGTGGCCGGATTACCAAATAAGATTGTTTAAAAAAGGATCTGTTGTATGGCAAGATGAAATACATTCAATACCTATCACACAAGGAAAAGGCATTGATTTGCGGGCTGAAGAAAAAAATGCCATCATTCACTACCATTATGAAAATGTTTCTCAGTATTTAGAAAGATTAAACCGTTATACCAGCGAAGAAGCCAAAGAGCTTATAAAATCGGGGCACCATTTTGACTGGAAAAATCTTATTCAAAAGCCGATTAGTGAATTTTTATCCCGCTTTTTTGTTTGGGAGGGATATAAAGACAGTTTACACGGGCTTGCTCTTTCAATTCTTCAAGCAGTATCTTTTTTTATAGTTCAACTGAAAGTATGGGAAGCTGATGAAGACTTTCAAGATACAAAATCAATCAATTTATTGGATTCAGTATGGCAATTACTTAATAAGGCAAAAAAGGATTTCAATTATTGGTATCATGTCAAAAAAAGCCAACAGGGGATTAAGATGAAAAAATATGTTCACAAATTATTGGCAAAATTTAGATTATGAAAAAAAGATTCGTGGTAATATTAATATTTCTATCAATATTGTTAATTGCAAATCTGATATGGTTGGATTTGCAAATTATTAATCTTGGTGTAAAACAAGAAACAATAAATAATTCAATTTCTAAACCCGATAACTTATTAAATATTATTCCTGATACGGATTCTTCAAGATCCGGTTTAACTTCAGAGGATTTTTCATTGATTACCTCCTATATAAAAGAAGCGACCGCGTCTATGTCAAAAGAAATTATTGATTTGAAACAAAACCAAAAATTTAACAGTTTTTCTAAAACAGATAATATAAATACGGTAAAAGAATATTATTTGCCTTTAGGAACGGGATCGACAAGTGGTGCTGATTGGACTGATATTTCTGGAGCAGAAAGCAGTTTAGTTCCATCAAACTATGGCAAAATCAAGGAAATGTATTTCGAAGCCTCTGTCAGATTACCGACAGGCGATGGACGGGTTTATGCCAGATTGAAAAATGTTACAGACAATGTAGGCTTAATTGAAAGCGAGATTTTTAGAGACGGAACGCAAACCGGTTTAGTTTCATCTGTTAAAATTCCTGTGCCGAATACAACCAAGCTTTATCGGGTGCAAATGAAATCAACTTTGGGAGCTTTGTCAGTACTGGACAGTGCCAGGATCAAAATCTTTGTTGAATAATCATGATTAAAATATCTTCTGTTATCCTAAATTACAATGGTGGTAAAGATACCTTAGAGTGTTTGTCATCATTAATTTCTCAAACAGGAAAAAATTTTAATCATGAATTAATAGTAGTTGATAATGCTTCAAGTGATTCATCCGTTGAATTAATTGAAAAAAAATATCCCCAAATTCAAGTAATTAAAAATAAAACCAATTTAGGATATGCACAGGGAAATAATATCGGTATTTTAAAAGCTTTAACTAATGGAGCTGATTATGTTTTTATACTCAATAACGATACGAAATCCGATTCAAAATGTTTACAACATCTACTCAATTTTTCGCTAACCCACAAAACAGCGGGAATAATAAGCCCAAAAATTTATTTTTATCCGGGATTTGAAACACATACAGAGCTTTATAAAAACACTGATATAGGTAAAATTTTGTGGTATGCCGGAGGTAAAATTGACTGGAACAATATGTTGGTATCACATAGAGGTATTGATGAAGTAGATAAAGGTCAATATGATGAAGCGCAAAAAACGCCTTTCATATCAGGGTGTGCTATGTTTATCAAACGTGAAGTTTTGGAATCTGTTGGATTATTTGACAGTAAACTGTTTTTATATTTTGAAGATTTAGATTTATGCCAAAGGGCTAAGAAAAAAGGTTATGAAGCTTGGTATATACCGCAGGCAGTTATCTGGCATAAAAATGCCAATTCATCAGGAGGATCAGGATCAAAACTGCAGGTTTATTATCAAACCAGAAACAGAATGTTTATAGGCATGCGTTATGCATCGTTAAGAACCAAGTTTGCTTTATTTAAAGAAGCTGGTAAGGTAATTTTTACCGGTAACGAGATTCAAAAAAAGGGAGTTATAGATTTTTTGAGAAATAATTATGGACAAAAAAATTGATTTATCAGTTATCATAATAACAAAAAATGAAGCTGAAAATATCGGAGATTGTATAAAAAGCGTAAAACAGCTTGAGCCTCAAGAGATTTTAGTTATTGATGATAATTCGTCTGATGAAACGAGAGAAATTGCCTTAAAACAAAACGTTAAAATATGTCTTTATCAAAAAAAAGATTTTGCAGATATTAGAAACTATGGAGCAAAACAAGCAAACTGCAAATGGATTTTATACATAGATGCGGATGAACGATTGACACCGGAAATTGTAATTAATATAAAAGACGCAATACAAAATGACAGTTTTTCTGCATATAAAATTTGTAGATTAAATTATTATTTGGGTAAAAAATGGCCGAGAGTTGAATATTTAGAAAGATTAATGCAAAAAAGTAAACTAAATTATTGGTTTGGGCAAGTGCATGAAACACCAAATATTTCTGGGAAAATTGGAACAATTTCAGGACAAATAGAACATTTTACTCACAAATCCATAACAGAAATGGTTGCCAATACAATTATTTGGTCAAAAATTGAAGCAAATTTAAGATTTCAAGCAAAGCATCCTAAAATAAGTTGGTGGAGAATTCCTAGGGTGATGATACCTGTATTTTGGGAATATTATCTAAACCAGGGCGGATGGAAAGTTGGCACAGTGGGGTTGATTGAAAGCATATATCAGGCGTTTAGTATTTTTATTACTTATGCCAGGCTTTGGGAAATGCAACAAAATCAAAATAATTAATTTGTAATATTTTTATGAAAATAGGTATTTACGATCCATATTTACACATATTAGGTGGAGCAGAGCGTTATATATTGACTATTGCATTAATTTTAGGTAAAAATAACGAAATTATTTTATTTGGTGAAAACAAATCAATTATAAAAATTGCTCATCGTAAATTTGGGTTTAAAATGCCTGAAATTACTATGTTTCCCTGGTCTGACAAAAGGAATGAAAGAAACCGTAAATTAAAGCAATTGGATTTATTTTTATACGTGACTGATGGCAGTATTTTTTGGTCTCCTGCAAAATTCAACATATTGTTAATTCAATCTCCTTTACATATTCCAAAGAACAACATTTTGAATAATATAAAATTAATTAAATGGCAAAAAATTTTATGTTACTCAAAATTTATGGCAGAAATTATTCAAAAAAGATTGCATAAATCAGCTGAGACTCTTTTTGTACCGGTTGAGAAAATTAATATAATAAATCAAGTAAAACAGAATCAAATTGTTTCTGTAGGCAGATTTTTTCCGCACATACATAATAAAAAACAATTAGAAATGGTTAATATCTTCAGGGAAATGGTCGAAAATGGCACAAAAAATACCAAATTAATACTTGTTGGTTCAATAGATCCGGGCGGAGAAAATTATTTTGCTGAAGTTAAACGGGCTGCTTACGGATTACCGATTGAAATTATCACCAATGCTCCATATAAACAACTTTTCCAAATTTATTCCTCAGCTTCCATATATTGGCATGCTGCCGGATATGATGAGGATTTAACTTTAAATCCTGAAAAAGCAGAGCACTTCGGAGTATCAACAGTCGAAGCGATGATGCATGGATGTGTGCCGATTGTTTTTGCCGGTGGAGGACAATTGGAAATTGTTCAACATGAAATAAACGGTTTTTTATGGAAAGAAATACATGAATTGATCGAATATACGGAATTTTTATTAACTAATGAAAATTACTGGCAAGAAATATCTAAGCAGGCAATAAAAGCCGCACATTATTATACTTTGGATAAATTTAGTGAAAAATTAAAAGAAATAATTAAAATTGAATAATATTTTTAAATCAATTACATAACTGTTTACCACAAAATAATTATATAGAAATGAACATCATCAAAAGAATTAGTTATATCTTTTTTTTATTTTTAATTGTTGGCATTTTTTTTGCCCCTTTTTTAATCAGCGGTAAGATACCTATTCCGGCAGATGCTTTGGTTGGTATGTATCATCCATTTAGGGATGAAATGGCGAAAGACTATTCCAATGGCTATCCGTTTAAAAACCCTTTAATTACGGATCCCATAAGACAGCAGTATCCATACAGATTTTTAGCCTTAAATCAAATTAAACAAGGTATTTGGCCCAAGTGGAATCCCTATGTATTTGCCGGAACACCTCTTTTGGCAAATATTCAAACAGCCGTATTTTACCCTTTGAACTTAATTTACATATTTATTAATTATGCATCCGCTTGGTCAATGCAAATATTTTTACAATCCTTATTAGCAGCAATTTTTATGTTTGTTTATTTAAAATCGTTAAAATTATCCGATATAGCTGTTTTTTTCGGATCAGTAGCATGGATTTTTTCAGGATTTATGGTGGCTTGGATGGAATGGAATACTCTTTGTCAGGCAGCCTTATGGTTACCTTTGATTTTATTGGCCAAAGACAAATTAATTAATAAATTCTCTTTATACTGGACAATAATTCTGATATTTAGTGAGGTATCTGTTTTTTTAGCAGGACATTTACAAACCGCTTTATATGTATTAGTTTTTACGACTATTTATTTATTAGTAAGAATAGCGCAACATTCGAAAGGTAGTCGGAAATTTATTTTCAGAAAAGTTAGTTTATTTATTTTGACAGGAATAACAGTTAGTGTAATTTCTTCTATACAATTAGTTCCGGCATTTAAATTTATATTAACCTCTTATAGAGATTTTGATTTATCCAATTGGCAAAGACTTGATTGGTTTATTCCCTGGCAGAATTTAATACAATTTATTGTTCCTGATTTTTTTGGCAATCCGGTAACCGGAAATTATTGGGGAATTTGGAATTATGGTGAATTTGTAGGCTATATTGGACTAATGCCATTTATTCTTGCTGCATTTGCATTGATTTATAGGCGGGATAAAAAAATATTATTTTTCGGTTCTATGTTGTTTATTTGTTTATTTATTGGTCTGCCGACGTTTTTTGGTCAAATTCCTTACAGGATGAAAATTCCTTTTATACAAACCGTGCAACCCTCAAGAATTATGGTGTTGATAGATTTTTGTTTAGCGATATTAGCTGCTTTGGGATTGGATTATCTCATGAAAGAAAAAAAAGCTTTGAATATTAATCAAATATTGTCAGTTACGGCAATTTTTATTCTAATATTTATTATTCTATGGGGATTAATATTATTTCCTAATATTTTTAATTTTTCTTTGGAAATTATTACCGGTTTACAAATATCTAAAAGAAACCTAATATTCCCAACGGGGTTATTGTTTATTTTTAGTTTCTTGATATTGAGCATTAAATACATAGACAGCAAAAAATTAATTAATATAGTAATTAGTTTAGTGGTAATTATTTCAACATTAGACTTATTAAGATTTGGGCAAAAATTTACACCATTTTCATCTAAAAATTTACTTTACCCTGAAACTCAAACTACGAATTTCTTAAAAAACAATCTAGAATTTTGGCGTTTCATGACTATGGATAGATCAATAATGCCTCCAAACATTTCAATTATGTATAAATTACCGAGCGTTGATGGTTATGATCCAATTTATTTAAAAAACTATGCGCAAATTGTTGCATCTTGGTCCAGAAATTTACCAGATTTCAAGCCAGCCAGTTTTAATCGGATTTTAACACCGCAAAATATTGATAATTTGTGGACAGATTTGTTAGGAGTAAAATATATTTTATCTTTTAATGATGAAAACAATCCGAAATTAAAACAGGTTTATACTCAAGGTAGAACTAAAATTTACCAAAACTTAAATGTATACCCCAGAGCTTTTTTGGTTGAGGAAATAATAAATGTAACAACAGAACAGGAAATATTAAGTCGCATGTATGCTGATTCGAAATTGTTATTAAAAGTTGCATATTCGACAAAAGATTTAAAAGTGAAAACAATGAGGTTGGAAAATACGGAAAATGCTAAAATCAAATCTTATTCAGAAAACAAAATTTCTATTAACGTATCGACCAAATATGACAGGTTGCTGATATTAACGGATGTTTATTTTCCTGAATGGAAAGTATTTATTAATAATAAAGAGTCAGAGATATTTCCGGTTGATTTTAACTTACAAGGCGTAATAGTGCCAAGCGGCGAATCTTTAGTAGAATTTAAAATATAAAATTATCCGGTTACCTTTAAATTTGTCTAAAAAAAAATAGATAATTTTACATGTCCAGAAATTTTATTTTCCGCAATTTGGCCAAGCTCCTGCGCCTTGTGTAGCCATTCTAAAAGCTGCAGTTTTTATTGCTTCTTCCGGATTAAATCTTAAGTCAGGATCAGTATTTAAGTTCATTGATGTTCGTGTTGATATCCAGGTATTTTTTGTAAATTGATATAAACCGGCATAGGAACCATTTATTGCCTCTGGTTTTAACTTGGATTCACAATAGGCAATCTTTTTCAATAAATCCTTATCGATGCTTTCTTTATTTGCATATTTGACAAACCATTCATCCAATTGACTGACAGAAATAGGGGATGCAGAAGGCTTAGGTGTTTGACTAGGTTTTGGTGTAGATTTTGCGGTGGGTGTAGTTTTGGGTTTAATAGTTGGACTTGTTGTAGGAGTTAAAACAACCGATGGTATAATTGAAGGAGATGGAGTTAAATTTGGGGTAGGCAATGCGATATCAGTTTTTGTTCCCAATACAGTTTTATTTGTAAAAAAAGCTAGTGCTTTGGGGATCATTGATGACCAGAAAAAAAAAGAAATTATAGCCATCAGAAAACCCGCAATTGCGGACTTATTGATAATATTTTTCATTATTATGGTGACATTATACAATAAAATAACATATTTACTAACAGAATAGATAAAACCAAGATTGATAAGATTAGTTAACTTTTTAAAAAAAATTTTAAACTGTAAATATTTTTATAAACAAATAATTAAACTTAAAAGAGATATTTATAAATAATAAAATGTTACAATAAATATTATGGATCAAAATATTATAAAATGTTCTCATTGTCAGAAATCAAATCTGATAACCGATAATTACTGTATTAATTGCGGAATGCTATTAAGGCCTTCATTAATTAACGAATCACAAAAATGTCCATTTTGTGCAAACATTATCAAACCGGAAGATATTTTTTGTCCTTATTGCGGAAAAAAAATTAGACAAAAAATATTGTCATCATCAATTTGGAGACAAATATATATCTATTCTTTAAGTTTTCTTTTACCGCCTTTAGGTTTATGGCCAGCATTTAAATACTTACGTGCTTCAGATAAAAAACTTAAGGCGATTGGATTTGTTGCCGTGTTATTAACTTTTATTTCAATAATGATTGCAGCTGTATTTGCGATAAATATTATGAATCAGGTAAATGATGAAGTTTCAAAACAAATGCAAAATCTGCTGCAGTTTTAATTATATATTTCTCTATATAATCCGGTCATTATTATATTTCTAGAAAATTTTACCAATCAATAACAGAATATGAAAATCTTTATTAAATGTGTTGTTTTTTTGCTTATGTTAACAGGATTAACAATAGGTATTATAAATTATCTTTTCGGTCCTGTTGAAAAAATGAATAAAGAAGAAATAATAGCAATACCTGAAAATTTGAAAAATTCTGATGTTATAAATAAATTAAAAGATCAAAAATTAATAAAAAATACTGAAGTATTTATCTGGTTATTAAATACTTTTGGAAAAGGTAGAACAATAATTTCTGGAGGATATAAATTAAATAAAAATATGTATGTCTGGCAAATATTGCAAAAGATCTTGGGTAGTCCGGATTTGATTTGGATAGTGATACCGGAAGGAATCAGAAAAGAACAAATAGGTGAGATATTGAGCGAAAAACTTAAGTGGAATAATAACGAAATGACTAAATGGAACGAAGCTTATGCTGATACTAAACCTGATTATATAGAAGGAGTTTATTATCCTGATACTTACTTGATTCCTAAAGATGAAAAAGGTAATGACATAGTAGTACGCATGATCAATCGTTTTAATGAAAAAATGGATCCTTTATTAACTGATTTTGCAGTGAAAAATATAAAATGGACAACCGGCGTAAAAATTGCTTCCTTAATACAAAGAGAAGCAGCAGGTTCTCAAGATATGCCCCTTATATCCGGAATAATATGGAATCGTTTAGAACAAGGCATGAAATTACAAATTGATGCAACCATGCAGTATACTAAGGGTAAAATAAACAATAAATGGTGGGGTACCATAGATTTAACAGAGAAAACAGTTGATTCTCCTTATAATACCTATCTCTACAAAGGATTACCGCCAACACCTATATGTAATCCTGGAATAATTGCTATTGAAGCTGCTTTAAATCCGCAAGATACTGATTGTTTGTATTATCTTCATGATGAGAATAAACAAATTCATTGTGCTAAGACATACGAACAGCATAAAATTAATATCAATAAATATTTACTATAAACCAAAATTAATTTTTATTGATTTCCTCTTTAATGTACTTTTGAATTCCTGACCAGTTGAACTGACCTTCTTTGGGGGTAAATATGGCTTGTCGGTCAGAAGATGTAGTAGTGGACAGAACGTTTGAGGCCGACAAATTAATTCTTGAGATTTTGAAAGAATTAGCTTTTTTTAATCCTGGTGAAAAAAATTCTATAATTTGTGGATTTAGGTCAGTTTGGATATTTTTAGAGACTGTTTTAAAGAATCCGTTAATATCGTCCAGTGCATTGATAGAAAATAGTTTTTTTGCAATTCCCAACATTACTTCCTGTTGACGTTTTCCGCGGGATACGTCACCTTCTGATGAACCATGTCTGGAACGGACATATTTAAGAGCTTCGCCTCCCTGCATTTTATTTAATCCTTTTTCAAAATGCAGATGTTCATATCGGCAAACGAATTGTTTTTCCAATTCAAAACCCGATAATTCTTTGGTTAATTTTGTCACTTCTTCAGGAGTATTTCCGCATAGATTTTGTTCTTCACCTTTAATCGGATACCAGGGGTCATCTAAAGTTTCTTCAACTTCCACATCGATTCCTTTTAAGCTTTCACCAATTGTTTTTTGAAAACCTACAAAATCCACAGCGATTACGTAATTTATCGGTAAACCGGTAATTTCTGAAACTACTTGTTTTGCTATTTGTGTGCCGGTATTATTTTTGGCACCTGATACAAAAACAGTATTTATTTTTGTTTCACCATTATTAGGCACCTTTACCCATAAATCTCTGGGAATAGAAATCAGATTTAATTTGCCATTTATAAAATCAAAATATAATAATTGGATAGCATCGGTTAAATAACCCCCGTCATGACCTGGTCCGCCATAACCTAATAATAAAATTCCCATTGATTTATTATCTTTTGGAAATGCTGACGTGGTGGCAATTTCCTGAGGAGTATTTGTATCCGCTTGATTATTTATTGGGACAGAATCTATATTTGATATTTTGGTTTGTGGTTTTTTAAGTGTTATAAATCCTAGGATAAGACTAATTAGAATAAATAATCCGGCAGCTATAAACCATAAAATTTTTCTATTTTTTAATACAACCTTTAATTTCATAAATAAAACCGGTGAATATCCCGGTTAATAAATATTTTAACATATATTTTTTTAATGCTCACTTGACTGATTCAGAATAACTCTTTAAGATGAGACTGTTTATGATTAGAGATAAATATAGTGCTACCTGGGTATCTTATTCATCAATTACTGATTATTTGAAATGTCCACGATCCTATTTTTTAAAAAATATTTATAAAGATCCCCAAAATAGACGTAAGATGCAAATTGTCAAACCGGCATTAATTTTGGGTCAGGTTGTACATGAAGTTATTGAACAATTATCCATACTTCCTTCACAAGAGAGATTTAAAGAATCACTTATTGACAGATTTAATAACGAATTTGCTAAATTTACAGGAAAAAGAGGCGGTTTTTCATCAGAAAAAGAAGAAAAGAAATATCTGGATCGGGGATTTACAATGATGAAAAGATTAAACAAGAATCCGGGACCTATTGCTAAAAAAATAATAAAAATCCGTCAAGAGTTACCTAATATTTGGTTAGATGAAAATGAAAACATTATTTTATGCGGAAAAATAGATTGGTTGGAATATTTTCCTGAGTCAGATTCTGTTGGGATATTGGATTTCAAAACCGGCAAATCAGATGAAGATCCTGAGTCTTTACAATTGAGAATTTATCATTTATTAGCAAAAAATATTCAAAAGCGTAATGTGACACAAGCCAGTTACTGGTATTTAGATCGTGATGATGAGCCTATGAAAGTAAAATTACCGGAATTGGTTGAAGCTAAACATGATATTTTGGAAATAGCAAAAAAAATAGAGTTAGCCAGAAAATTAGAACACTTTATCTGTAAGAAAAAAGATGGATGTTTTGCCTGTCTGCCTTACGAGGATATTTTGCTTGGAAAAGGGGAACATGTAGGCACAAACGAATTTGGGCAGGATATTTATGTTATTTAAATACTTTTAAATATAAATTAAATTATTAAGGAGGAATAGATATGTCTATAAAAAAAACTTTTTCAGAAATTCGGGCAAAACAAATCGGAGAACAATTAGGTATAGATTGGTCAAAATTTGATGTTGAACAATTTAGAATGGGAATGGATGTAGAATTAGAGCATGGAACAGTTGATTCCAATACTAATGTTACCAATGATGATCCTTTATTAACAGGGAAAATTGCTTTAGCACATCTAAATGAAATTCCCGATTATTACACGCGCTTATATAAAATGGAAGAGGCTGCGGAGAATGGACAACCTGCTTAAAATATTTGGCGGAATTACGGTATAATAAAAGTAACATAAATCAATGCAAGTAAGTGCCGTAATCCCTAATTATAATGGTTTAGCCTTATTAAAAAATAATTTACCTGTAATTGTAAAAGAATTGCAGGGAAGTGAAGTTATTGTAGTTGATGATGGTTCAACTGATGGTAGCGTAAATTTTATTACACAAAATTATCCCCAAATTAAACTAATTTCCAAACCATTTAATGATGGTTTTTCAACGGCAGTAAATTTAGGGATAAAAGCGGCTTCTAATGAGTTGGTATTGTTAATTAATACTGACGTTGTGCCTACCAAAGACTTTTTAAAATATTTGTTACCTCATTTCGAAAACCCAAAAATATTTGCTGTTGGATGCTTGGATAAAAGCATAGAAGGTGATCAAGTTACATTACGCGGTAGAGGTACAGGTAAATTTTTCAAAGGATTTTTGCAGCATCAAAGGGGAGAAATTGACCAAAAAGACACTTTATGGGTGAACGGTGGAAGCGGTATCTTTAGAAAAGCTATTTGGGAATTATTGGGAGGTATGGATGAGTTATATAACCCGTTTTATTGGGAAGATATTGATTTGTCATATAGGGCTCTTAAAAGTGGATATCTAATTTTATTTGAACCAAAAAGCCAGGTGATACATAAACACGAACAAGGGTCTATTAAACGCAGATATTCACCAAAAAAAATAACTCAAATAGCTTACCGTAATCAAATTATTTTTGTATGGAAAAATATTACTAGTCTTGCTTATTTAATTCAACATCTAATCTATCTCCCCTATTATTTAGTTTTATCTTTGATAAAAGGGGATAATAATTTCATAAAAGGATTTACGTCAGCTTTTATATTATTACCTGAGGTTTTTAAAAAAAGAAAAATCTCAAAATCAAAATATATTATGACTGATGAACAAATATTTCAAAAATACCAATAAATTTTATTATGAAAAAAATATTTATAAATAAAGTTACATATATTTTGTTATTTTTAATTTTAATACTTGCGGGAATATTGCGATTTACTAATTTAGCAGGTTTACCACCAAGTTTAGAATGGGATGAAGTAGCAACGGGATATGATGCTAATTCAATACTAAAAACCGGAAAAGATCAATATGGTAATTTTTTACCTCTTACTTTTAGATCATTAGACGATTATAAGCCGCCTTTATATACATATTTAACTGCGATTTCAATTTGGATTTGGGGTTGGAATGACTTTGCGGTTAGATTTACCGGTGCGTTTTTAGGAACATTGGCTGTGCTTACAACCTATGGAATGATGTACATGCTTTTTAATAAGAAATCTTTGGCTATTCTTTCAGCATTTTTTCTAAGCATTTCTCCATGGCACATACTTTTTTCCCGTTTAGCCTTAGAAACTAATAGTACTATTTTTTTTACTACCGCCGGAATTTGGGCATTTATAGTTGGTTTAAAAAAAGGTAAATTTCTTCTGTTGTCAGCAATATTATTTGGACTAAATTTATATCTTTATCATAATGCCAGAATATTTACTCCATTATTAGGCCTTTTTTTACTTATAGTATATAGGAAGGAATTAATTCAACAAAAAAAATATTTTATTTTTTCAATAATAATATTATCAATATTTATTATTAGATTAATTCCCATAATGTTTTCCATAGAAGGACAGATGCGCTATCAGGGAACCAGTATATTCTCAAGTGCTAAAAGCATAGAAATAGCAAAACTTGAAAATGTTTATAAATCATGGATAACGGATGATAATTTGGTTAATGACAACATCAGTGCGAAATTGTTTCACAGCCCAAAAATTTTGTATGCAAAACTGATTTTTCATCAGTATCTATCACATTTTGATCCAACTTTTTGGCTTTTCACAGCAGATAATCCCCGACATCATGTCACTGAAGGAGGATTACTTTATTATTTAGATTTGCCTTTGATGCTAATAGGTTTATATTTTTTATTAAAATTAAAAAACATTCGATTATCAGCCTTAATTATTATTTGGATATTATTAGTTCCGATTCCTGCATCAGTTACACGTGATGCTCCGCATTCTTTAAGAACTGCCATATTTTTACCGACTTTTCAAATACTTATTGCTTTTGGGATTATAGGATTAATTGATTTACTAAAATCAAGAAAAATTGTTAAAACTATTTTTATAATTTTTTTAATTTGTGGGTATGGCTATAATTTTTTATTTTTTACCCACCAGTATTTTGTTCATTATGCAAAAGATACATCATCAGAATGGCAATATGGCAGACAAGAAGCAGCTTTATTTGCTGACTCAATTAAACAAAAATATGATCGTATATTGGTTTCTCAAAAAATTGATCAAGGACATATGTTTTTTCTCTATTATTTAAAATATGATCCGGTTAAATATCAAAAAGATGGAGGAACTTTATCGGGCGGATGGGCAGAAGAAGGAAATAAGTTTGATAAATATGAGTTTAGAAATTTTGATTACGAAAAAACGAAAAACGGAAAAATACTGTTTATTGGAAGTCCTAAAGAATTTTCTCCAAACGCCCAAGTATTACGCAAAATAAAATACTTAAACGGTGAAGATGCTATTTGGATAACAGACTAGAAGATTATTAACTCTGTTTTTAATCATGAATAAATGGCATTCATATTTTTTTGGATTAATTTTATTATCGATTATATTAAGATTGCCATATTTAGGCATTCTACCACCGGGAAAAGTTGATTCTTTCAGTGAAAGATTGCCGTATTCTGTAGCCGGAATTTTAACAGTAGGAATTTTTACTCTTCTGATAAAGAAAATTACCCATGATAATAAACTGGCAATTTTTTCCGGATTGATGCTGGCAATAATGCCTTGGCACATAGAACAAAGCCGGGTGATTTCGGAACCAATGCTTGGCTTATTGGCTATTTTACTTCTTGTTATTCTACCTCAATATTTTAAACAATTTTGGGTATCTTTTTTTGGAATATTGATTTCCGGAACAATTTTTTATTGGGTTTATCCGCATTTTTGGATATTTACCGGAAATTGGGGATTACCTACTATTAGGGAATGTTTAAACAATTTATACAAGTTAATTTTTATTGAATTTTTATTTTATAAAAATGACAGTTTTTGGTTAGGTGGTTTAAGAACATATGGGACAATGTTGCCTTCAGTATTATTTTTATTTCTGATCGGTTTATATAAAATTTCTTTTATTAATTACAAAAAATTATTAAAATGGACAAGTATATTTATGATTATTTGGGTAATCAGTGCTATCAGCCCTTTTTTTCCTGAAAGCCGGGAATACTTTTTGGTTACCCCATTTTTGGCTCTGATATTGGGATTAGGATTAAAAGAAATATTTTTAGGGCTAACAAAAGCAAAAATTTTAATAAAAATCATCTTATTTGTATATCTTCTATTTATAATTTATGACTACACCTTATTTTTCCATTTTTATATCAATCATTACCCTCAAAGAATCAATAGTGAATTGAAATATGAAGAAATTAAATTTTAATAAAAAATTATTATTAATTGTATTTTTAGCAGCTATTATCAGATTACCGTGGTTGGACAAGTATCCGCCCGCATTATATTCAGATGAAGTCTCCCAAGGATACAATGCTTATTCTGTATTAAAAACCGCCAAAGATGAGTACGGTAAATTTTTACCCGTATCGTTTCGTTCTTTTGGTGACTGGAAACCACCTTTGCCTACTTATTTAATGGTGCCGACTGTGGCAATTTTTGGGCTTAATGCTTATGGAGTCAGATTACCTTCAGCAATTTTTGGAATAGCCACAGTTTATCTTAGTTATTTTATATCTATAGAGTTATTAAATTTAAATAAATCTAAAAACATAAAGAAACATTTTAAGTATAAAAACATGATTGCTTTAATTTCGGCTTTACTTTTAGCAATATCTCCATGGCATATCAGTCAAAGCAGGTCTGCAATGCTGGTTAGCATTGCGCTTTTTTGGTTATGTTTAGCATTATGGAGTTTTTTAAAAGGGTTAAAAAATCCGCGATTTTGGTATGTTTCCGGCATAAGTTTTATTATGGCTACATACAGTTATTATGGTTTAAGAGTAATTGTGCCAATTTTTCTTATCTATTTAGGTTTTCAATTTAATAAACAAATTGCTGCTAATTTAAAAACAATAATTTTTACCGTTTTAATCTCCATAATCATGATGCTCCCAATAATTGTAGGTTTTATAAAAGAACCGGATATTGTTTTTGGTCGGGCTAAAACAGTTAGCATCTTCTACGATCAGGGGGTTGTATTAACTGTAGCAGACTTGATTAGAAAAGACGGTCAACAATTCCCGCCGAAATTAGCTCAATATTTTCATAATAAACCTTATTCATATGCCGTTGATGTGATCAGAAGATTCGGAGAGCATTTTGACGGTAGATTTCTATTTCTATACGGAGATGCGCAGACACCTTTCCAGATCCCTAATATGGGAATTTTATACATCATTGACGGAATTTTTATATTACTCGGATTGATATATTTAATAAGATATGATGTTTCGATAGCTAAATTAGTTTTTGCTTGGCTCGCTATTTGTATTATTCCGGCTGCACTGACTTTCATAACACCTTCGTCAAATAGAACATTTAATATGATTGTACCGTTAGAAATTATAATCTCTGTTGGTATAGTATATTTTGTCAGCAGATTTATAAAATTCGCTAAATATATTATTTTAGCTATAAGTATTTTATATATTGTAAACTTTGGATATTTTTTAAAACAGTATATAGTAGTATTACCAAAATATTATGCTGATTGGTGGCATGGAGGATACCCTGAATTGATCTCGTATTTAGCATCAGAGGAAAATATGTATTCTGGTATATACATATCGGGAAAAGCCAGTGTTCCGTATATATTTTATCTTTTTTACAGACAATATGATCCTAAATTATTACAGACACAAATACACCGTAATTTTAAAGCTGATAAATTTGGATTTGAGCATGTAGATAGTATAGGAAAATATTATTTTCCTAGATATTATGATTGGAATACCGATAAAGAGACTTTTGCCAATAATTCTTTATTAGTGTTAACGCCACAAGAAACAGCAAACGGTCTTTCAGTAAAGCAGCAAATATATTATCCAGATCGCGAAAGTGCTTTTAAGATTTATAATATTGATAAATAAATGAAAAAATTAATCAGTTTTTTATTATTGTTTTTGATTTTGTTATTCGCGACAGGATTACGATTATATAAGTTAAGCGAAATTCCACCCGGTTTAAATCGGGATGAAGCTGCTATAGGTTATACAGCATTCTCATTACTTGAAACGGGTAAAGATGAGTATGGAAAATTGTGGCCTATATCTTTGAAATCTTTCGGTGATTGGAAACTACCTGTTTATGTTTATTTAACTATTCCATCAGTAGCTATTTTTGGATTGAATGAATTTGCTGTTAGATTACCTTCAGTTATTTGCAGCTTGTTAACAATTATTTTTGTTTATTTTCTGACAAAAAAAATATTTAAAAGTAATGCAATAGCTTTAACTATCTGTACTTTGATATCAATTTCTCCTTGGAATATATTTTTTTCTAGGGTTGCATCAGAAGCCAATGCAACAGTTTTGTTGGTAACAATTGCAATATTTACATTTTTTGTTACTGAAAAAAAATTCTATTGGTTAATTTTAGGTTCAATTTGTTTAGGATTAAGTTTGTTGACCTATCACGGTAATCATGTATTTACACCCTTATTATTTATTGGTTGCTTAATTCTTTTTAAGAATAAGTTTTTATCTAAACCATGGGGCTGGGTGAGCGTAGGTGTGTTTTGTATTATTAGTATTTTTATTTATGGTCAAACATTATTTTCAGCAGATAAAACTAAAATTTCCGGATTAACTCCATTGGGTGATATTTCTTTGGTTCATGAAAATATCAATTTAAATAGAATAATTTATCCAAATCAATTTTTTGGCCGATTATTAAATAATAAAGTAATTTTTTTGGGAGAACAAATAACCAAAAATTATTTACGGTCTTTTTCTCCGGAATTTTTGTTTATAAGCGGAGGTACCAATTTACAGCACAATATTCCTGATTTTGGAAATCTTTATAAAATTGAAGGAGTTTTAATTCTTATTGGTTTGTTTCTATTATTTTACAGAAAAGAAAAAACTGCTTGGTTTTGGCTGTACTGGATACTCATTTCACCAATTGCCGGATCTTTGACTAAAGACGCTCCTCATTCAGCCAGAATGTATGCCATAATTCCGGCAATTTACGTAATTATAGGATATGGTTTAATTAAAGGTTTAAATTTAATTAAAAATTTGCGAATAAAAAAAATAGTAATTTTAATAGTTGGGTTGGCATTTATTGTTGATATTGGTTTATTTACAGGGAGATACTTTATTTTATTCTCTTATAAAGCCTATAAATCCTGGGGATTAGCTTATAAAGAGATGATTTTGAAACTGGATATATATAAATCAAACTATGATTTGATATATATATCAAGACCTGATTATTCACCCTATATTTACTATTTATTTTATAATCAAGCCTCTCCGCAATTATTTCAAACATATGCTATACATTATCCGGAAACAAGTGAAGGTTTTAGTCATGTAAAATCTTTTGATGGAGTAGTTTATGAAAAAAATAATTGGACTGACGAATTATTAATACCTGATAATTTATATATTGATTGGGCAGAAAGTATTCCCAGCGGAGCAACTAACAGCGCAACGTATATTACCAAAGACAAATATACTCAAATGAAAAAAAGCGGTATTGATATATCAAAAATTAAAGTTGGCGATGTAATTACCAGTAAAATAATTGATAAAGTGATTGCTCCCGATACTTCACCAATATTTTATTTAATTTCTACTCAAGTTGGTACATCGTCTGCTTTAATTAAGAACTTTTGAGTAAATTAGGCTTTTTGAAATAAAACTTATTTACCAGAAAAACTACAATTAAAAGACTTATTCCTAATAAAGAAATTATTGCTGCATAATTTCTGACACGCGTATTATTAAATTTTAAAACAATTTGGTGTTTACCTTGAGGCAACCAAAATGTCATTAATCCCCGAAATTCCGGATCTTGAAATTCAATCTGATTGGTTATTTTTTGCTGATTATCAAATAAATCCCATCCTGGAAAATATAACGTATAATCTATAATTCTGGCTTTATCAGTTTTTACATCAATTTGATATTTATGATATTCATATAATTTATCAATTAATTTAATATTTGCGTTTCCTGACAATATTGCAATCGTTGGGTAAGATTTATTGTCAGTAGTTAAAGTTGACCATATAGGTGAACTTTCTCCTAAATCAGCAGTTCCCACATATTCCTTTAAAAAATATGCATCGGTTTTTAAAAAAAAGCCGGAAGGTTTTTGATAAGAATAAGTTAAAAGTAAAGATATGATACCAAATAAAAATATAAATAATACATAAAATTTGTATTTATTTTTAAATATTTTTTGTATTATTATTGCTCCAAATATAGGACTGATAATACTCAAAAGTACTAATAATCTCCAAGGGTAAAGAATGTTATAAATTATAGGTAAAATGAGCCATACCGGCTTTGACAATTTAATCATTAAAAAAATTGCAAATAAGTAACATATGATCAAAAATAAAATTAATAAGTTTAGCTTCAATTTTTTGCGAATCAAGAAATATATTAAAAGTGCAAAAACTACTAAGTTAATGATTCCGATTTGAACCGACAACCCGTGAGCAAATTGCGGATCACCGAAACCCCAGTTGGGAATTACTAATTGCCACAAATTGGTCAATTGAAACACAACAGATTGTTTATTGATGATTAAATAACGAAGAGTATATTTTCCTTCAACTAAAGCAGGGAACCAATAAAAAAAAGAAATTATAATTCCAAAAAGAAAAGGAAGAAAAATTTTAGTAAATATTTTTATTTTATTAGGGTTATCAGACCAGTTTTTTACTAAAAATAAAATTAGGGCAAACGGATAAAAGAAAAAAGCAGATGCATTATGGGTTAAAATGCATAACGATAAAACAATGCTAGAACAAATAAGTCTAAGATAAGAAGGCTTATTGATATAAATTGTTGTTGTCAATAATGCCAGAGGCGCAAACATAAAAAACATATGTTCCGGAAGAGCTCCGCGAACAAAAAAATCAACAAATCGATAAGGTGTAAAAAGATAAATAAGACTGCCAATTGCTGCCGGAAATGCACCAAACCACACAATTAATAATAAATACATAAATATACCAGATAAAACATAGCTTGATGCAAAAAGTATTTTAACCGTATTAACAAAAGAAAAACCCATAAAATGAATTAGTGATCCAAAATAGTTGGGTAAGGGATATAGAAACATTAGAGTAGGATGACCTAATCCATGATTTAAATTTCCTCCCCATCTGGGAAATATATTTCCTTGAGTTAGCGACTCATAAAAATTTGCTAATCTGGCTATGTGAATTTCACCGTCGTGACTATTGAACATGCCAGGCTGTAGTAGTGACCGTAATGGAATTAGAGACAAGATTATTATTGTAAGTAATAAAAAAACATTAGTTGGTTTTTTCATCTAAAGGAATTATTGTGCCATAAATATCCTGATTTTCAGGTTTATATAATATATTGCTTTCCGGATCTTGTTTGGTGAGTATTTGCGTATCAAATAAAGCATAAGCCAATTGTCCATCCGGATAATAGACATAAGACATGGGTGCAACGTTTTTAGGTATTTCTGCTGCCTGTGCCAAATAAAGTATATTTTTTGAAAAATCGAAATATTTGGGAACTTTCGCAAATCCAAATTTTCCGAAATGCTCGATGGTACCAAAACCGTATACGTTAATCTTAGTTAATTTGGCCTCATTTTGGTATATATTTGGAGGATATTTTAGGTAAAATAAAAAATGTATATATCCTCCGGAATTGGAGGTAACCCAAATATTTGGATATTGATCCATATAAGGTTTGACCATGTTTACTAAATCCTTGCCTATAACTCGTATATCACGGGAATTTTTTATAGATGCATGTATATAATAAGCATCAAGATATAAACCATATTCAAAAATAAACAAAACACACGTTATATAAGCTATTAATTTATAATGACCTTTAATCTGCTTAAATATATCAAATAAGCCAACACCAATAATAATACAAATAGGAATTATTATAATAAAATCCCGATTAGATGAAGCAGACAAGCGTGTTAAAGATGAGGGTATTGGTGCTAAAAATAACCAAGACAAAACTAACAATTTTTGGGGATTTTGATATGTGATTAATTTTGATATGCCCCATAATAAAGGTAAAAAAAGAATTAACGGAATTAATCCTATATTTGGAGTCTGAAAAAGATGGTCTTCGTCTCCTTTAATAAACAGAAACGAAAAATCAAAATGGGCAATATAGTTTTGAATAAATTTTTGAGTAAATTGCATAATTTTATTATGCAGAATTCTCGTGGGTATGGAAATTTTAAAATTAGACCATGCATGTTCAGCAATTTTTTCATTTATAGCAAATGATTCACCCGGATCAGTAAACACACTGATATAACTAGCTCTATTCAAACCGTCACTTGATACCATTTGTGGAATTAGAGGATAAATTATAATAATTCCCAGTAAAATTGCAAAAAATATTGATAAAATTTTAGACCTGATGGTACGTCTATATATTATTAATAACGATATGATGAATAAAGGCAGAAATAAACGCACTGAATAATGAGCATATGGTATTAATGCAAATCCTGCAAACGATATAAAATAAAATCTGTTTGAATCAATTCCGCGCAAGAAAAAATAAGTAGACAAAGTTAATAAAAAAACGACCAGACTGCCTTCATAGGCAATTCTAGTAAATTGTAAGTGCCATGGTATGATTGTCAAAATTAAAGCAGAAGCTAGAGCAAGTTTTTGATTACGGAACAATTTATTTATTAATAAATACAGGAAAAAAATTGTACTAATGCCAAATATTGCAGCAGGCAATCTAGTGGCAAATTCATTTAAACCGAAAATAGCAATAAAAGGAATTGTTAAATATATATAAAGAGGGGCTTTAAATTCGCCAAAAGATTTAAATGATAGCGGAAATGATTTTCCAAACTCGTCACGACCGGTTTTTAAAATAGAATAAGCATTATAGCCAATTGCTGCTTCATCACTTGCAAAACCATTAGGGGTTTGTTCCAATTGATAAATTCTTAATATAAATCCTATCAATAATATGCTAAACAATAACCAGGTATGTAATCGATTCATGCAGTGCAATTTTATCATAATTAACAAACCCATTTTAAAAAATCTGATATATAAATATGGTACAATTATTGTGTGTTTAAGGCTAAAATAATCATAATTCTACTTTTAATTCTGGCAGCTTTCTTAAGAATCTATAATTTAGCTAATAATCCTCCGGCTGCTTATGGTGATGAGACATCTTTTGCCTGGAATGCCTGGAATATATTGAAAACCGGAACAGACGAATATGGGACACCAATACCTCTGCAATTTAGGGCTTTTGATGACTATAAAGCTCCAATTCCGGTATATTTACTGGTTCCAGTTATTAAATTCTTAGGTTTAAATACATTTGCAATAAGGTTACCTGTGGCGATTGTATCGGTATTTACCATTTTAATCATGTTTTTATTAGTCAAAGAATTACTGGGAGAAAAAATCGGTTTAATTGCTGCTTTTCTTTTGACTATATCGCCTTGGCACATGCATTTATCACGCGGGTATTTTGAATCAACATTAGCTTTATTTTTTTTAATTTTAGGTATTTATTTTTTTATTTTAAGTAAAAAAAGAGCAATTTATTTATTTTTGGCATGCATGTCTTTCGCTTTAACTTTATATACTTATTTTACCCCAAGAATTATGTTAATTATTTTTATTCCATTTTTATTATTTTGGGGAAGAATTTGGCTTTCTCAAATAAAGAAAAAAGTCCTTTTTTGTCTTATCTGCTTATTTATCATATTAATACCTTTAATTTATGCATCATTTTTTGAAAAAGGTCTGTCAAGAATTAATAAACTTACAACATTAAGAAGCGAACAGATTACCCGCTCAGTAAATCAAGACATATTTCCATATCTTTATGAAAAAAATATATATATTCATAAAGTTTTTCATAATAAATATTTCTACTGGATAAAAGAAATAAGTACAAGTTATTTGGAGCATTTTTCTATAAATTTTTGGTATTTAACAGGAGATAACAGTTTAAGATATTTTTTAGGGAATATGGGGATGTTTTATTTATTGGAGTTGCCATTTCTTATATTGGGTATTTATTTCCTTTTTCGTAACTTCAGGCATGTTTTTTATCTGTTATTAGGTTGGTTGTTGATAGCACCGATTCCTGCTTCAATATCAGGGAGACCTTTTGCGGTAAGGTCTTTATCAATGCTACCGGCAGGATTGACGTTTTCAGCAGCTGGAATATATTTTTTCTTAAAGCTTGTTAAACAAATCACAAATTTAAAAATATTACTGGCGTTTTTATTTATGTGTAGTTTTGTCTATTATTTTGTCCGATACCATGTGGAATATCCGGTATATGCAGCAACTTGGTGGGGGTGGGAAAATAAAGCAGCAATTGATTTAGCAACTAAAGAAGCTGATAATTATGATCAGATTTTTATATCAAGTTTTTATTCGGGAACTGATTTAGCCTTTGGTTTTTATAATGCAGTTGATCCTTCCGAATACCGCAAGATTAAATCTAATCCGATAATATTAGCAGATAATAGAAAGTTTTTTAAATTCGGAAAATTTTATATAGGATCGTTTGACATTAATGATAATAATCGGTTAAATTCCGGAATTATTCCTTCCAGAAGTTTATATATTGCACGTCCTGAGGAAATTCCAAGTGCTGAAGTAATAAGGGCTCCTGATGATGGCAGAATATTATTTTATGTCTATAGAACTAATTAACAAATAATGAAAAAACATTACTGGATATTATTAATTACTATTTTTATAGCTGCTTTTTTACGGATTTATAAATTAGGTTCTAATCCACCATCACTTTATTGGGATGAGGCATCTTTAGGATATAACGCTTATTCCATTTTAACTACCGGTTATGATGAACACGGAGAAAAATTTCCGATTACCAGGTTTATTGCTTTTGGGGACTACAAACCTCCGGGTTATATTTATGCGATTGTTCCATTTATGGCTATTTTTGGAGTTTCTGAATTTGCAATCAGATTTCCTTCAGCATTAGCAGGTATTCTGATGGCATTGTTTACATATTTAATAACCTATAGACTTACAAAAAATCAAACAATTTCTTTATTGGCAGCTGGGTTATTATGCATTTCACCATGGAGTTTACAATTATCAAGAGCTGCTTTTGAAGCAAATTTAGGAGCTTTATTTAATTTGGTAGGAATTTATTTATTTATTTGCGCCAAAAATAAAAAATGGCTGTACATCTTATCTGTTGTATTTTTTTGCTTGGCTTTTTACACTTTTAACTCCAATAGAATATTGTCCCCATTATTTTTAATTTTATTAAGTTTAATTTATTTTAGGGAAATAATCTTTGCAAAAAAATGGATATTTTTAGCAGCTGTTATGGGAATATTAATGATTTGGCCATCAATTTCTTATCTGCAAAACAGAGAAAGCAGATTGAGATTTGATGAAGTGTCCATTTTTACTGACTTGGAAATTATTAAGACTTCAAATGTACGGATTGCCCGTGAAGGTGGAGTGTGGTGGGCAAAACTGCTTTATAACCGGAGAATATTTTATACCAAAGCATTTTTGATGCATTTTGTTGATCATTTCAAAGGAGAATTTTTATTTATCAACGGAGATAAAAATCCCCGTTTATCCATCCAGTCAATCGGAGAGATGTATTTATTTGAGTTACCGTTTCTGCTGGCCGGTTTATATATTGTTATTATGAAAAGAAGCCGTTTGACCATATTACTTTTTAGTTGGTTATTGATTGCCCAAATTCCGGCTGCTGTTGCCAGAGAAACACCACATATGCTGCGTACAGCTTCGGTATTACCGGTATATCAAATATTTACAGCTATTGGAGCGTTTTCATTTTGGCATATTTTAAAACAACAGCATAAATATATAAAAATTGGCAGTTTAAGTTTGTTTACCCTATTGATTGTATCAACATTATTCAATTATGCGCATAATTATTGGATACATTATTCAAGAGATTGGTATGGGGAGTGGCAATATGGATATAAGCAATTGGTTAATAAAGTTTCGCAACTGGAAAAAGATTACGACAGGATAAATGTATCATACAATCTCGGTAGACCCTATATATATTTTTTACTTTATGAAAAGATTAATCCCTTGGAATATGTCAAAACAAGACAGGCTGAGCGAGATTGGTATGGATTTTGGACAATAAAAAGATTTGGTAAATATGATTTTGTCGGTAAACCTGAAAAACCAGGGGAAAAAGTATTAAGAGTTTATAGCCAGGGGGCATATTCTGGAAGTAATAAATTAGACGAAATAATTGCACCTGATGGTAAAGTAATTTTTGAATTAGGTAAACAATAAAATATTTTATGTTTAAAAATAAATTGATATTAGTATGTATATTTATTGTGGCCATCTTTTTACGTTTATATCAATTGGGTGTTAATCCGCCATCATTGGATTGGGATGAAGCATCGTTAGGATATAATGCTTATTCAATTTTAAAAACTGGACGTGACGAATTTGGGAGACCTTGGCCTATATCTATCAGATCATTTGAAGATTATAAACCGGCAGTTTATGTATATTTGACTATTCCAGCGGTAGCTATATTGGGACTGAATGAATTTGCAGTCAGATTGCCATCTGCTATTTGTGGAATTCTAACAGTAGTTATAGCGTATTTTTTAATAAAAGAATTAGTTTCTAATAAAATTGCAATAATTGGGACGTTTTTGTTGGCCATTTCTCCCTGGCATTTACAATTTTCCAGAATAGCTTTTGAGGCAAATGCTGCTCTTTTATTTGTGAGTCTGGGGATTTTATTTTATTTAAAAGGTTTAAAAAGTGGAAAATGGTTAATTTTATCTAGTATTCTTTTCGTAACGTCTTTTTATACCTATCATAGTCCAAGACTTATTGTTCCGCTTTTACTTTTAGGCTGGAGTATCTATTTTAGAAAAAAGTTATTAGTGCAGAAAAAATATATGGTAATTGGACTGATGATTGGATTTTTATTATTAGTTCCTTTTATAAAAGAAGCTTTTGGAGAAGGTGGAGCCAGATTAAGATCAGTAACAGTGATTACCGCAGAGGATAATCTTAAGGATTCTATATCAAAAATTGAATTTGATAAAAATAATCAGGATTATTTAGGAGCATTGTTACACAATCGTAGGATGATATATACGCTGGCTATTATTAAGGGTTATTTAGATCATTTTAATTTAGACTTTTTATTTTTAAACGGGGATGGATCTTTACGGCATCATGCGGTAGATATGGGAGCTCTGTATTTATGGGAAGCTCCTTTTGTTTTGTGGGGAATGCTAAGACTTATAAGAAACAAAAATTTAACGGTATGGTGGTGGTTTTTAATAGCTCCGGTCGCATCAGCCATAACTTCTGGTACTCCTCATGCGGTGAGAGCTTTATTTTATCTACCAATATACCAAATATTTACGGCAGTTGGCATAAATGAAGTTATGAACAGATTAAAAAACTACCAGATTATAAAAATAGGATTATTTTTTCTGATTGGATTAAATATTTTTTATTACTTAAATATGTACTATAAAAATTCTCCAATTGAAGCTGCTAAAGATTGGCAGTACGGATATAAACAAGCAGTCCAAACACTTGCTTTATATGACAATAATGTTGATCAGGTTATCATGACTTATGCTTATGATCAGCCTCATATTTACGTCATGTTTTATCAAAAAATTGATCCTTTTTGGTATCAACAGCAATATAAAGGAGAAGACATCAAAAGAGCAGAAAGAAATTTTGGTAAATATGTCTTCAGAATAATAGATTGGGATAAAGACAAGAATTTAAAAAATGCCTTATTAGTAGGAACGCCTGGAGAAATTCCTGCAGGAACACAAGGCATAATCAAAGAAGTAAAGTATCCGGATGGCTCTGTTGCCTTCAGGATAGTTAAACAGTAAAATATTAATATGAAAATATTAGTTACAGGTGGAGCCGGATTCATAGGTTCACATATAGTAGATAGCTATGTAAAGTTAGGACATCAAGTAATTGTTATTGATAATCTTATTACTGGTCGATTAAAAAATTTAAATCCTAAAGCAAAATTTTATCAAATAGATATTACTAATAGGCAAGAAGTCGCCAGATTGTTTGATACGGAGAAACCTGAAATTTTAAATCATCATGCGGCGCAAATGGATGTGCGAAAATCGGTTGAAGATCCAATTTTTGATGCACAAACTAACATTTTAGGATTTTTAAATCTTATGGAAGAAGGGCGAAAAAATGGATTGAAGAAAGTAATTTTTGCTTCAACAGGAGGAGCAATTTATGGAGATGCCAATATAATTCCTACACCGGAAATATATTTAACCAACCCGGTTTCTCCTTATGGAATTTCCAAACTCACAACTGAACATTATCTTTATTATTACAACTGGTTATATAAAATAAATTTTTGTGTTTTAAGATATAGTAATGTTTATGGTCCTAGACAAAATCCTCATGGAGAAGCTGGTGTCATTGCCATTTTTATTAAAAAAATGTTAAACAACGAACAACCGATAATTAACGGTGATGGGACACAAATTCGTGATTTCGTATATGTTTTGGATGTGGTAACAGCTAATGTTTCTGCATTAAATATAAGTCAACCAATTATTGTTAATATTGGTACGGGTATTGGAACCAACCTAAATGTTTTGTTCGATGAATTAAACCAAGCAGCACATTTAAGATTTAATAAAATATATGGTCCGGGTAAATTAGGTGAACAAAAAACCAGTACATTAGATGCAACTAATGCTTCAAAAATTTTAAATTGGAAACCTCGATATGATCTAAAACAAGGCCTACTTGAAACTGTAAATTTTTTTAAAAATGGTTAATAATCAATCTCCATTAGTTGTAATCTTAGGTGCCGGATTAGCCGGTTTAGCTTGCGGTTATGAGTTAACCAAATCAGGACGTAGAGTAATAATTATTGAAAAAGAAACAGAAGTAGGGGGTCTCGCAAAAACTATAAAAGTTAATGAATTTAGTTTTGATACCGGTCCGCACCGTTGGTATACCAAAAATGATATGGTGAACAACTGGATGTTGAAACTAATGAATAAAGAAATTATCCAGGTACCCCGTTTAACCCGCATATATTTTGACAAGAAATTTTTTAATTATCCTGTACAGATAAAAAGTACATTAATTGGAATGGGTCTTCTAAAAACTACTGTTGCTGTTATTGATTATTTATATGTAAGAATAAAATCAATTTTTATAAAAACAGTTCCAATTTCTTTGGAGGATGGATATATATCAAAATTCGGAAATACTTTATATAAAATGTTTTTTAAGAGATATAGTGAAAAATTATGGGGGGTGTCGTGTAAAAAAATTTCAGCGGATTGGATCGGGCAGCGAAGTCGAGGATTTAATGTTTCAACTGTAATAAAAAATGCCATAATTCCTAAAGAAAAAATAGTCTCTTTTGTGGATGAATTTTCTTACCCCAAATTAGGAATTGGGCGTATTGCGGAAAAGCTTGCTAAAGAAATTACTTTTGGCGGCGGAGAAATATTATTAAACTCATCAGTTAAATCAATTATTCATGATCAAAATAAAATTTCCAGTATTTTAGTAAAAAATAACCAAATGTCCAAAACAATTATCGCTGATGAAATTGTTAGCACGATTCCAATGTCAGAATTGATTCAGTGTTTGAATCCGCCAGCTGAAAAACAGATTTTAAAAATAAATAAAGCACTTACTTACCGGGATGAACTGCAAGTGGTTTTATTTATTAACAAAACTCATATAACACCTGATACCTGGGTTTATGTGCATCCTTTTGAAATTCCTTTTGTAAGATTTATGGAAATGGATAACTGGAGTTTGGATTTGTCTCCTCAAGGAAAAACAGCTATAGTTTTTGAGGTTGTATGCAATCAAGGAGATAAAACCTGGAAAAAAACAGATGCGGAATTAATTAAATGGATTTCAGAAAAATTTATCAATGAATTTAAACTGATAACACAAAAGAACATCATTGGTTCATATGTACATAGAATAACCGGAGAATATCCGGTATATCACATAGGTTATCAAAAGGACATAGAATTTTTGAAAAACTATCTTAAACAATTCAAAAATCTTCAGATTGCGGGCAGAAACGGAACATTTAGATACAACAATATGGATCATTCAATTGAAATGGGTTTATACGCAGCCTGGAATATTATTGAAAATGAGAGAAAATTTGATATTGAAAATGTAAATATTGAAAGAGAATATTTGGAAGAAAAAAGAGTAAATACAAAAGATATGGAACTTGCGGAGGATGAACATGTGGAATCAGTCAAAAATTAAATCTAAAAAAACAATAAGTCCTAAAATAATTGTAGTTATGCCTGCGTATAATGCGGAAAAAACTCTTGAGAAAACAGTCCGCGATTTTCCTAAAAATTTAGTTTATAAAACAATATTAGTTGATGATGGTTCAACAGATAAAACAGTTGAAATTGCTAAAAAATTAGGTCTGACTGTTTTTAGTCATACAAATAATTTGGGGTATGGAGGAAATCAGAAAACCTGTTATTGGGAAGCTTTAAAGGAAAAACCTGATGTGGTAATTATGGTACACCCGGATTATCAATATGATTCAAGTTTAATTGGTGAATTAACGCGGCCAATATTGGAAAATCGTTATGATATGACTTATGGTAACCGCATTAGGACGCGTCATGAGGTTTTAAACGGGGGTATGCCATTAACCAAATATCTTTTAAACAGGTATTTTTGTATTTTGGAAAATATGATTTTAGGTGCTAATTTTTCCGAATATTTCAGCGGTTTACGGGCATATAGCGGAAAATTATTAAATGAGATTCCTTTTCAGCGGTTTTCCAATGATTTTGTATTTGATCAACAATTTATGATTTCAACTTATGCCAATGAATATCGGATTGGAGAAATTGATATACCGGTCAGGTATTTATCAGAAAGTTCTTCAATCCAATTTATTAAAGGCAGTAAATTTCTTTTACAAACAATTTCTGTATTGTTTAAATATTTACTCTATAAATATAAGATTATCAAAGACCCAATTTTTACAATTTATCATGCAAAATAAAACTAAAAATATATTAGCCATTTTATTTTTAACAATTGTCTCTTTGTTTGCAATGAGGGCGCTAATTCATTTCGGTTTTTATACCAGTCATGATGGGTGGCATATTGTAACAAGGCTTTATTATTTTGATGCGATTGTAAGAGACGGTCAAATTCCGGTAAGGTTTAGTGCTAACTTACTTAACGGTTTTGGTTACCCGTTATTTATTTTTTCCTACCATTTACCCTGGATCATTGCAGAACCGTTAATGTTGGCAGGCTTAAATGTTTTTGACGCAATTAAGGCGGTTTTTATATTGACATATATAATGTCAGGAATCTTTATGTATTTTTGGCTTAGTCAAGTATTCGGAAAAAAAGCCGGTTTGCTTGGCGCTTTTGTGTTCTTATTTACTCCTTACAGATTTGTCAATATTTTTGTCAGGGCTAATATTGGGGAAGCTGTGAGTTTTATGACATACCCTTTGATTTTTTGGTCAATTTACAATCTAAGCCTAAAAAAATCTTTTAAATGGGTTTGCATAGGAGCTTTTGGATTGGTCGGAGCTATGCTTTCACACATTATGGTAATCTTTTTATTCTTTTTGCCTTTGATACTTTATGCTGTGCATTTATTTTTTAAAACTAAAAATAAAATAATATTTATTATCCAAATAAGCATAATGGTGTTTTTGTCTATTGGTGTTTCCGCTTATTATTTATTTCCGGCAATTTATTATAAACCCATAACTGTTTTTGCAGATACATATAAACAACTATATGCGAATCATTTTACACCGATTTCAAAACTATTATATTCACCTTGGGGGTATGGGGCATTAGGTACGCCAGGAGAAATGTCCAGACAAATTGGTATTGCTATTTGGCTGATTAATATTATTTCAATACCATTAATAATTTTTCAGTTTCTTAAAAAAATAGACCGTAAAACAATTTTCGTTCCGTTAATTTGTCTAATAACGTTTAGTATATCTTTGTTTTTTTTGACTAAAATTTCCATATCAATATGGAAAATGGGAGAGAATTTTGCATTAATAGATTTTCCCTGGAGATTTTTAGCTGTAACAACATTTTTTGGAAGTTTACTGACGGGATGGGTGGTTTTTTCTTTAAGAAAGAGTAAATATCAGATAATTTTTATGGCAATATTTCTTGGGCTTATATTTTATACCAATAGAAATCATGTAAGAGTAAATCAATATACTGACATTCCTTTATCTCTTTATATAGATTCGGAATTGACGACTAATACTGATGATGAATATTTACCAAAATGGGTTTCCAGAGAATATGCTAAGAAAAAACAGCCCTTAATTACCAATCAAGATATTACCATGACAAATCTGACAAGAAATTCCAAGGAAATAATTTTTGACATAAATTCGCAAAAACAAACGGAATTGCAGATTAGTCAAATGTGGTTTCCCGGATGGCAAGCTTTGGTTAATGGAGAAAAGATAGATATAGGCAAATCAAGTTTTGGAGGTATGACAATAAATGTTCCGCAAGGAAAGTCTCATATCAATCTAGAATATGGTTCATCAGAAATTATGAATATAGGAAATATATTAACTATAATTAGTTTGATGGTGACAGCATCAGGATTAATTTTCAAGAAATTCATATGGAAGAAAAAGTAAATTTATCTATAGTTTTAGCAACGCACAATGAAGAGAAAAACATTGGTGAGTGTTTACGGTTGGTAAAAAATTGGTGTAAGGAAATCATAGTAGTTGATGGTGGTTCAGGTGATAAAACCGTAACTATTGCCAAAAATTTAGGTGCAAAAGTTTTAATTGTTCCAAATTTAGCTAATTTTCATATCAATAAACAAAAAGCTATTGATTTAGCCACCAGTGATTGGATTTTGCAGTTGGATGCAGATGAAAGAGTTGAAGAAAAACTAAAATTAGAAATTATCCAGGTTATTAAAAATGGAACTTTTGATGGTTACTGGATACCCAGGAAAAATCACTTTTTAGGCAGATTTTTAATGAAAGGCGGTGTTTATCCTGATTATACAATGCGTCTTTACAGACGGGGAAAAGGTAAATTACCGCAAAAAGACGTTCATGAACAAGCTTATGTTGAAGGTGAGGTTGGATATTTAAAAACACCTCTAATTCATATGTCTGATGTGAATTTTCAAAGATATTTATTACGGTGGAACAGATATACTGATCTAATCGCAGGGGATTTATTAACACGGCAATTTAATCTAGTCATTACAGGCATAAATTATCTGATAATTAAACCGATTTTTTGGTTTTTAAATATATATGTCAGACACAAAGGATTTATGGACTCGTGGCAAGGATTTGTATTTGCTTTTTTTTCAGGCCTACGTTTTCCGATGGCATTTATCAAATATTTAAACAAAAAAATATGCGCATAGCCATAATTGAACTATTCATCAAAGGTCATAATTTACGGGGAACCGGTATATATGCAAATAATTTAAAAAAAGCTTTGGGAAAAATGTATCCGGGTGAAATTATTGAAGCCAATGCATCAAAATTACCGACAAACTGCGATATATATCATTTTCCGTATTTCGATCCGTTTTTTTTAACACTGCCTTTTATAATACATAAACCCATAGTTATTACAATTCACGATTTGATACCCTTAAGATTTCCTGAATATTTTCCCCGTGGCTTTAAAGGAGAATTTAAATGGCAAATCCAAAAGATGCTCGCACGGGGCGCGGAAGCGATTATTACAGACTCATATGCTTCAAAAGCAGATATCGGTAAATATATGGGTATTAAAGAAAGTAAAATTCATCCAATATATTTAGCAGCGGATAATATCTTTTTTCATAAACTTTTGGAAACCGATAAACTAAAAGTAAGAAGCAAATACAGCCTACCTGAGCAATTTGCATTATATGTAGGAGATGTTAATTGGAATAAAAATCTTGTCAATGTAATAAAAGCCGTAAAAAGTATTAATTTTCCTTTAGTTATTGTATCCAAAGTTATAAATAATAAGCAGAGCGATATAGAAAATTTATGGTTGCAAGAATTAGTTCAAATAAGAAAGGAAATTCAGGATTCAAAGTTGTTTTTTGTCTTAAACAATGTTTCACAAGTTGAATTGGCCAATTTATATCAAATGTCCAAAATGTTGTTATATCCTTCCAGGTATGAAGGATTTGGATTACCTGTTATGGAGGCTTTTGCATCCGGTTGTCCGGTGATTACAACTGATAAAGGAAGTCTTAAGGAAATTACAGGAGATGCAGTAATTGTTGTAAATCCGGAGTCTCCAAATGAAATTGCTCATGCAATACAAAATATTTTAAATAATCAAGAATTATGCTTGGCATTAATTACCAAAGGTAATAGTCAGGCTAAACAATTTTCATGGGAAAAAACTGCCGAAAAAACTTATTCAGTATATACCCAAGTATTAGCTAAACATTGATAAATAAATGAGTTCAATAATTATTTTTTTATTATGGCGGGCCGGCTTATTTTTAAATTCATTTATTGCTCAAAAATTTCCGTTCACTCCCAGTTTTCCTTATAGTGATATTTATTTTTTTCCATCAGGTTTGCCACGCTGGCTCTGGTCTTGGGCCAATTTTGACGGGGTTCATTATTTGACAATTGCCAAATCTGGATATATGGCTCAGTTTACACAGGCATTTTTTCCATTATTTCCATTAGTGATTAACTTTATAAGTAAGCTATTTAATGATCCATGGATGATTATTTCAGGATTGGTGGTTACCAATGTGCTATTTTTAACAGCCATTATTATGTTTAAAAAATTATTGGCTTTGGATTATGAATCCAGGGTTGTTAAATGGGTAATTTTATTTCTGTTATTCTTTCCAGCCTCTTTTTTCTTTGGTAGTTTATACACAGAATCATTATTTTTTCTGCTTGTGTTATTGTCTTTTTATTTTGCAAGGCGTAAACAATGGTGGTTATCAGGTTTTTGCGGATCGCTTGCCTCCTTCACTAGAATTACCGGAATATTTTTGTTACCGGCAATATTATGGGAGCGGTATGTAGCAAATGTAAAGTTTAAAAATCCCTACCTGCGTAGGCAGGAAAATTTAAAATTAAATTTCAAATCAATAATAAATTTAGTTAAGTCTCCGGTTGTTTATTTAATTCCTTCAGGCTTGATTGCGTATATGGTTTACTTACAATGGAAATTTGGAGACTGGTTATATTTTTGGCATGCTCAATCAGTTTTTGGGGCTCAAAGAAGTGGTGGAACAATTATTTTGCCGCCACAAGTATTATGGAGATATTTTAAAATATTAAGCAATTTTAATGCCATTAATTATCAGTATGGAATAGCATTTTTAGAAGTAAGTGTTTTTATTTTGACAATATTGATATTGATGTATTGCCATATGAAAAAAGTGCGTACTTCTTATTTAATTTTCAGTTGGTTTCTAATACTAATACCGTCATTAACAGGAACACTATCCAGTATCCCCAGATATGCATTATTGGTGTTTCCAGGTTACATTTGTTTAGGTTTAATGCAAAATAGTTATGTTAAAATTTTACTATTATTAATATTTTTAGGATTATTGATATTGTTGTCCAATCTCTATCTTCGCGGCTTATGGGTAGCCTGATTTAAGATGGTATAATACTTAAAAAGTATGTGTTTTTATGAAAAAACCATTGGTAATTATTCCCGCTTTTAATGAGGCGACAAAGCTAGGAGAAGTTATTAAATCAATCCAAGATATTTTTCAAAAAGAAAATATCGATATCTGCGTGATTGACGATGGATCAGTTGATAATACTTATAAGATAGCAAAAAAAATACATGTTAAAGTGTTAAAGCATTTGTTAAATCGGGGTTTGGGAGCGGCTCTTGCAACTGGTTTTGAGTATGCAAAAAAACATAAATATGAAATAGTGGTGACATTTGATGCAGATGGTCAGCATAAAGCCTCTGATATTAAGAGGATAATTGTGCCTATTATTGAAGGAAAAGGAGATGTGGTTATCGGAAGTAGAGTTTTGGAGTATAGACAGATGCCTATTTTAAGAAGATTGATAAATTTATTGTCAAATTTAGCAACTTATATCTTGTTTGGAATATGGACCACAGATTCACAATCGGGCTTAAGAGCATTTAGCTCAAAAGCTTTAAAACTGATAAAATTAAAGTCTGAAAGAATGGAAGTTTCATCAGAAATTTTTAAAGAAATTGGCAGGAATAAATTGCGATTGAAAGAAATACCAATAAAACCAATTTATACCCAATATTCGTTAAATAAAGGACAGCGGATATCAAATGCTACAAATGTAATTTGGAAGCTGTTCATAAATAAATTTTCTAATATATGAGTATACAAATAATTCTCAGTTTATTTTTAGTTTTTGCTATTAGCAGGGTAGTGTTACAAGTAAAATCGGCAAAAATCACCTGGGGTTCATTTTTATTCTGGTGCGGATTATTCATTTTTGCATTGTTCGGAGTTTTGGATCCTAGAATAACCACATATGTAGCTAATATTTTGGGTATTGGTAGAGGAGCGGACGTGGTAATTTATATTTCAATAGTATTAATTTTTTATATGCTTTTTAGGTTATCTATTGCAATAGAAGATACCCGCAGGGAGATATCAAATTTGGTCAGAAAAATTGCTCTTCAAGATGATAAAAATTCGGATACAGATAAAACAAGTAAATAATTCAAATGAAAATACTCTTCATAAGCGAATATTTTCCCACTGATCAATATTTGGATGTTCATGGAGGAATGGAAATGAGAACTTATTATGTTGCCAAGCTATTATCTTACAAACATCAAGTTTGGGTTATTACTTCAAGATTAGAAAGTAAATCAAAAAATAAACAAATAAATGGGATTAATGTCATATATGCAGGCATAACAAGATCATATAGCTATATAGGGAGCATTGGTGCAAGAATTATTTTTTCTATCAGCGCTATTTATCTTGGACTATTTACTGAATTTGATTTAGTTGAGGGAAGCGGATTATTAGGTTGGTTTCCGGCATATATTTTAGGAATTTTAAAGAAAAAGAAAAAAGTCATTATAGTTGCTGATGTTTCAGAAAACTATTTAACAGGATTTTTAAAGTATATGATTTCAAGGTTTGAAAAATTTATTTTTAAGGTGTCGTGGAATAAGATTATTTGCATCAGTAACACGATAAAAAATTATTTGACTATATATGGAATTCAGGAAAAATCTATTGAAACAATTTATTGTGGTATAGACGATAAAATCTCAAATCTTTCAAAAAAAACAAACGAGAAATTTAACATAGTTTGTGTTTCCAGACTTGTTCCTTACAAAAGAGTACTTGATCTAGTTAAAGCAGTTCATTTACTTTCACAAAAATACCCACAGATTAAATTGGAAATAATTGGTGATGGAGAAGAATATAAAAACATTTATGATTATATAAATAAATATAAACTGAAAAATAATATAAGATTATTAGGTTTTATAAAAAAGCATCAAGAGGTGATGGATTATATAAAAAGGGCTTATATTTTTTGTTTACCTTCTATTGTTGAAGGTTTTGGTATTGTAACCATAGAGAGTTTAGCTCAAGGAGTGCCTGTAATTTTGGCTGATTTGCCAATTCATCACGAAATAACCGAGAATAAGGGGGTAATATTTTTTGATCCTAAAAATTATATTGATTTAGCAGATAAATTAGAAAATGTTTGGGAAGATGAGATTCTTTATAAGAAGTTACGTACACAAGGACACGAAGTGTCTAAACAATATACTTGGCAAAAAACTGCTAATAAAACCGGAAAATTATATGAATATTTGTGTTCTAATTGATGCATGGGATCCCATTTGGGGTGGTGGTCAAACACACGTATGGGAAATTTCCAAATTGTTAATTGGTAAATATAATCATAATATTGATATTTATACTAGAAAAATTATATCTGAAGATAACAGTACTTATGTAAACAATGAACAATATTATAAAGGAAAATTAAAAATAATCAGGATTGGTCCTTTAACCAAGTTTTTTAATCCTTTGGCAAGAACTTTATGGTTCCTTAGTGTTATGGCTTCGGTGATTAAAAATCATAGGCAAAAAAAATATACTCTGATTCATGCGCACGCATATTTATCAGGAATCCCTGGCAAAATATTAAGTAAATTACTGGGTATTCCTGTGGTATTTACTGTTCATGGCAGTAATTTGCTGGATTTGAATAAGAAGACATTGCTGTATTATTTAGAGAAATTTATATTAACTCAAATAAAATATGATCAGGAAATCTCTGTTTCAAATTCATTTTTAAAATATGAAAATACTAATTCAAACATTGAAGTGATTCCCAATGGCGTAAACGTACAAGAATTTGATAAAGTAAAGAAAGCCGTTGATAAAAGCAAATTTTCATATTTATGGGTAGGTAGATATGACAAGGTAAAAGGTTTACCCATTTTAATAGAAGCATTTAATAAATTATTATTATGTTATAAAGATATTCAACTTATTCTGGTTGGAGACGGACCTGAAAAAAACAAAATTCAATTATTGGTTAATAAATTTAAAATAATTGATTTTATTAAGTTTATTCCAAAAACTAAACATGAGGATCTCATAAAGATATACAAACAGTCGGATGTTTTTGTTTTGCCTTCATTGACAGAAGGTCAGCCAATTACTATTTTGGAGGCTTGGGCTGCTAAATTACCTGTGATTGCTTCAAAAGTAGGCGATAACGTAAAATTGATTGAAAATGAAGTCAATGGAATTTTAGTAAATCCAAATAATATTGAAGATCTGTACCAAGCGATGCTAAATATATATAGATTTAATAAACGGGAACTTTTGGGAAATAAGGGACACGAGTTAGTTTTAAAAAAATATACTTGGATAAAGAATGTTATAAAATTAGAACGAATATATAAACAATTGTTCTTATATTAATATCAACATGTTTAAAATTATTAAACACAATATAGTAATTATTTTAATATTAATTACTGCAGCGGGTTTGTTGAGTATAAATATTAATAAAAAATTTATCGGTATCCATGATTGGAATGGAGTCTGGTATGGAACGATAGCCAAGAATAATTTAAAACTTGGCCTATTACATACAAAATTAGGATCAGTTAAAGGTACAGGGGACACTCAACTCAGTGCAGGATCTTATTTTACACATTATCCGGTACTTTTCCCTTTGATTTTGACAGCAGGTTATTATTTAATGGGCGTATCTGAAGCATCCCTAAGAATTACAGTATCGGCGTTTTCATTATTATCGGTATTATTTATTTATTTGATTACCAAAAGAATTTTTGATAAAAAAACTGCAATTTATTCCGCAATTTTTACAATTATAACGCCATTATTTATCTATTATGGAAAAATGCCGGTTCATGAACCTGTGCTGTTGTGTTTGGTCTTAGGCACTGTCTATTTTTATATTAAATGGTTTGACAGTCAAAAAAATAAGGATTTTTTGGGAATGTCTGTATTTTTGGTCATCAGCCTATTGATCACATGGCCGGCTTATTTTGTACCATTTTTACTATTATGTCATTATTATCTATTTCATAAACAAAAAAAACATCTAAAATTGTTATTACTGTTGATATTAATTGAAATATCAGCTTTTTTACTTCATTTACTGCATGTTTATATATTAACCGGATCTTTTTTTGGCGGAGGATTGATAGAAATATTTTTATCCAGGATAAGCTCTGATTCTACAACACAATTGTATTCATTAAATATTACAAAATATCTCACCACAGAAATAAGATACTTTTCTTTATATTTTACGCGCATTCTTTTATTTTTTAGCGGTGTATGGTTTTTTACACAAATATATTATATTTTAAGGTTTAAAAAAATATCATATAAAAATAGTATTATCTGGTTATTTATGATATTTGGAAGTTTATATTTAGTAATTTTCAAAGAAGCTTCATTTTTACATGACTATTTGATTTATTACTTACTGCCTTTTTTTGTCATTTCTTCTGCAATCATATTTATAAAGTTAATTAATTTTATTACTAATAAGTATTTAAAATACATTGTTATTGTTTTAGCAATTGTTATTATTGGTTCTGACAAATATAGTTATTTAGTTGCGTTAATTAAAAGTAATCAAAGCGAAAAAGCATATACTATTGGCAATTTTATCAATAACAATGCATCAGCTAACGATAAGGTGTTTATTGCGTCCAATGTTTATAGACAATTCTATGGACCTTTTATAACTTACTATTCCAATTATTCTATAATTAATTATGCGGAGTCATTGGATTTAACTACTGCAAAAAAATATAATTTGATAGTCAGAATTAAATCCCACGATGCCTTGGACCCAAACAGTAAAATTATACTAGCAACAAATTTCAAACCTAATGAAGATGATAATTTTATTTATTATTTTCCTCAATAATTCATGAAAAAAATTGATGTTATCATGCCTGCAAGAAATGCTAGTAAATATTTAAGGTGTGCAATTGACAGCATATTAAATCAAACTTATGAAAATTTCAGACTTATCATTGTTGATGATGCATCAACAGATAATACTGTAAAAATAATCAAATCATATTTGGATAATAGAATATTTTTAATTAAGAATAGATCTCAAATGGGAGTTGCAAAAAGCCTAAATATTGCCCTTAATTATGTAAATTCAGAATATATAGCTCGGATGGATGCTGACGATGTTGCTAAATCAAATCGTCTTCAAACACAGTTAGATTACCTGATAAATCATAAAGACGTTGGTGTTGTTGCAAGTGCAGCTGATCTAATTAATGAAAACGGAAAAATTTGTGGTATTAAACAATATTCATCAAATGAGGTAGATACTTGTAACCAATTAATAAATAGAAATGTAATAATTCATCCTACTGTGATGTTTCGGACGCAACTCATAAATAAATACGGTTTATACGATGAAAATTTAAACGGAGCAGAAGATTATGATTTGTGGTTAAGGTTGGGAAAACACACAAAAATAATTAATTTGCCTCAAAAATTACTAAAATACAGAATACACACAGATAATGTTTCAAATTATGCAATAAAAAAAGTTGAAAAAGCCACAATAAAAGCTCAAATTAAAGCCTTAATTAAATATAATTATAATCTTGTATTAATTTTATATATAATAAGAAACATTATTTCATATTTAATACCTGCTTCAATAAAAAAAGCATCTTTTAATTAATTAAAAGATAGCCTATTTTTTTACTTTTTAGAATGAAAAAAACAACTCCTACACAACTAAGAATTTTGATGTTGACTGAATATTTTTATCCATTTGATCGGGGAGGCAGTGAATGGAGTGTTTATCATTTATCTAAGTCTTTGCTTGATTTAGGATCAGAAGTTGCAGTTTTTACGCCTAATTATGGTGAAAAATCCTATGCTGTCAAAGATAAGATTAAAATTTACCGTTTTCCTTTTTTAATTTACTTAAAAAGAAAAAATGCACCCATAACCCCTTTTTGGCACTCAAACATATTATGGTTTGTTGTTTCATTTGTCTATTTGTTCATAACAATACTTAAGTTTAAACCTACTCATATTCATATACAGGGAAAATATTTTATTCCTCAAGCTGTGATTGCAGGAAAAATTATACGCTTACCCGTAATTGTAACTTTAAGAGATTATATAGTTTTATGTCCTTATGCTTTTTGTATAAACAGGAAAAATAAATATTTATCCTGTTCTTACGGTGATTTAATAAATAAAGATCTAAATTTATTTCAAAAAAATTATCTAAGTAGTAAAAATTTAATTAGCTATTTTATAAGTTTTATAGCTGCAATCAGAGGCTATTTGGTGTCAGCAATTTTAAGATTTTTTTTAAGTCAAGATACATATAAAATTGCCATTAGTAAAAAAGTCGCATTAATATATAAACTAAACAACATTCACGTAAATAAAGTAATTTATAATTCGATATCTTCCGTTAAAGCATTTCCTTCTAAAACTAAGAATTATTTAGTTTATGCAGGCAGATTAACAAAAGGTAAAGGGATTGATTCATTTACTAAAGCATATTTCAGTCTAAGTAAAACAATATTGCTACCAAAATTGTTAGTTATTGGAGATGGCCCATTAAAGACGCTACTTAAAGAGTATAAGCTAAAAAATATCAGCCTTTTGGGGCATTTAAGACAAGAAGAGGTGCTTAAGGTTTTTAGGTCGGCTAAGGCTGTTGTAGTGCCTTCAATTTGGGAAGAACCGTTTGGACGGGTAGCTCTCGAAGCTATTATTTGTCAAATTCCTGTATTAGCCAGTAACAGGGGTGCATTGCCAGAAATTGTCATAAATAACCGTTATGGAAAAATTATTGAACCATCAATAAATAATTTTAAAAAAGAGTTAGTAAAATTTCTGAAAAATAGAAATATATATAAAAAATATTTACTAACGGACAAAAAATTAATATTAGATAAATTCGCGTATAATCCGATCACTGCTCATTTAGCTGTATATAAATCATTATGATTTTGAGCGTATTCTTAGCAATTGGCGAAAGTTGGGAAGATTTCCAAAAAAAAGGACAGGATAAACTGCTTATAAAAAATAACTTTTACCAATATTCTCAAAATTTTGAAAAAGTTTTTATTTTTTCATACGGAAAAAAAAGTAAAAAACTTCTCAAAAACGTTTTCTTATTAGGTAATAAATATAGAATTCACAGATTTGTTTACTCTTTTATTTTTCCTATAATTTACAAAAAGGAAATAAAACAAAGTCGGATAATCAGAGGAATGCAAATAACTAGCGCCATAGCTGGAAGCGTTAGTAAAATTCTATATAAAAAAAAGGTGATTATTAACTATGGTTATGATTATGGAAACGTGGCAAAGATAGAAAAAAAATATTTACACGCGTTATTATTTAAGTTAATGGATAATATTATTTTTAATTTTGTTGACGGTGTGATTGTTACGACAAGACAATTAAAGAAAAAAATTTCTATCTTAACCGATGTTCCTTTATATTTGATACCTAATAGTATTAATACAAAAATATTTAAACCTATGCGAAGAAAAAAAAGTATTGATATATTATATATTGGTAGATTAGAAAAACAAAAAAATTTGAAACTAATTATAGATGCAGCTTCTTTATTAAAAAAGAAAATAAGCACAGTGTTTATAGGAGATGGAAAACAAAGAAATCTTTTAATAACACACGCGAAGATTAATAAAGTTAATTTAAAAATATTATCTTCTAAACCTCATAATTTACTAAATAATTTTTATAACAAAACAAAAATTTTTATTTTACCTTCACTTGAAGAAGGACACCCAAAAGCGTTACTTGAAGCAATGAGTTGCGGAGTAGCTGTTATTGGAACCAACGTAACTGGAATAAAGAATTTGATTATAAATAACAAAAACGGAATATTATCAAAATTGGATTCTTATGAATTGAGTAAAAAAATTGAACTTTTATTAAAAAATTCAAAACTAAGACAAAAACTATCTTCAAATGCACGACAATATATAATATCTAATTATAATAGTATCAGCACCTGGAAAAAGGAAATCCTGCTTTTGAAACAATAATCATGCACATTTTATTTGTATGTTCAGAATTTCCTATAGAGAATAGAGCTACCGGTGGTTTCGGAAGTTATGTTGATAAAATTAGTCAGGGATTAGTAAGTTTAGGACATAAAGTCACTATAGTTTGTATAGGCGAAAATCCTAAATTTGTAAATGATAAAAAAAGAAATATATGGCTTATTAAGCCAGTTTTAGACGATTTATTATTATATTTTTTAAATTCCTCAAGTAGATTTTTAAATCGATTAATAAAATTTATAAGGTACCCTTTAGGATTTAGTTTAGCAGTATATTTAACTATTCAGAAAATAAACAAAGCAACTCCTATAGATATTATCGAAGGTGGTGATTTTGGAGCAGAAATGTTCTTTTATTTATTGCTCCGGTCTGCAAAAAATCCTAAAACAGTAATTAAGCTTCATACGCCAAGTTTTATAATCCGTAAGACAAATGATGAAAAACTAAATAACTTTTATAAAGTAATGGAATTTTTGGAATCCTTCTGTTTAAAAAAAACAGATGCACTTAATTCTCCAACTAAAGCATTAGCCGAATTTGTTTGTAGATATTTGCATATAAAAGTAACTAAAATCATTCCTTATCCTGTAATTCCCATAAAAATGGACGCAAGAATAAAAAGAGATAAGAATCTGGTTTTATATATAGGTAAATTTCAGAAAAAAAAGGGGGTGTTCGTTTTGGTAGATGCGATTCCAAAAATTATTAAATTATTTCCAAAAGTTAAATTTATACTTATAGGCCCCGACAGTATGACAAACAATAAATCAACAAAAGAGATGTTACAAGAAAATCTCAAAAAAGGCCATTGTTTAAATAACGTAACTTTTATTGAAAATATCAGCCAAAACGAGCTATATAAATACTATCAAAAAGCGATAATAACAGTAGTTCCATCAATTTGGGAAAATTTTCCAAACGTTATTTTGGAAGCGATGTTGCTTAAATCTTTAGTTGTTTCTACAAAAGTAGGGGGAATACTGGAAATAATTCAACATAAGCAAACTGGTATTATGGTAGAACCCGGAGACAGCAAAGATTTAGCAAAATCAATTATAAAAATTATCAAAAGAAAAAAACAGATAAATAGAATGGTTCAATTAGCAAAAAAAGATATTCAAAATAAATATTCATTAATAAAAATTGCACAAAAGACTATTTCTTTTTATGGGAAGATAATGCAAGTGCAATAAAAGGGACAATTGGCTCAGTCCATCTTTCTATTAAAATAATAATTATCAATCCCCAAATTTGATATCTTGGAATAAGTATAAATATTAATACTATTTTCACTAATTGAGGTAAAACGCCTGCAATAATTTGCGGTTTCTTACGTTTTTGATACATGACCATATCATAAACCACCCATGAAAATGGAAGAGGAATAAGGGCTAAGCTTAATACCTGTCCGTAAACAATAGCATCTTGGTATTTTGAACCGAAGAAAAAATTTATCAAAATCGGCGTTAATAAAAATAAAAATAAACTCAAAAAAATACCCAATATAAAAAATTTCCACCAATGAGTTTTTAAGGTATTAAGATGTTCTTTGTTTGATTGTGATGCTAATTTGGCAGTTATTGGTTTATAAAATACTTGAAAATTTTTCTGCACTGATGTTAAAAATTTGGAAGCTACAGCGTAAATTGCCAATGCTTCAACATTAATAAAATTACCAAGAATAATACTACCCAAATTACCGGTTATCCAGGGAATAATAGATAAAATAGTTAAAAATGAACCATAACGAAAAAGCTCCTTATCCTGAGTGTTATTTTTTACTAAACGCAGACAGTAATAGAATCCGATTATTGCAGGAATAATTAATGCCATCATATAACTAAATATTAATAATGGTGTTTTAGGAAAATAAAATATGGAAACTGATAATAAAACTAAAAAAAATAATGAGGCTAAAGAAGATACAATTGATAAAACAGAAAAATTCCGTTTACCTGTTAAAAAAGCCGGATAAATTGAAAATGGATTTAAGAAAGGAAAAAGCAAAGCAGCAATCAAGAGACCTGTACTGATCTGATTTTGTTGTTGAAGAAAATGATATCCAGATATGGCCAGAAGTATAGGAATACCCAATAATGAAAATTTAAATTTTGAATTTATGGCAAATATTAATGAACCGTCAAATTTTTTACTTACTGATTGAGTTAATGCAAGATCTAACCCGGGTAAACTAAGAAAAGTTAACATACCTAAATATGAAAGTATTAAATTGTATTCTCCAAAAGTGGTTTTTGAAAGGAAATGACCAAAAAAGTAACTGACAATTAACCCGCATGTTACACCGATTATTTGTTGTAATGTTGCCCAAAGGCTACTTTTAGTAAAATAAGTAATATCTAATTTTAATAAGCTTAGAAAAAATCTGGGAAAGGCATTTTTTTGCATAATTAATCATTTTATTATTGAAAACATTTCATTAAAACGCATAATATATGTGTGATCTTTACGGGTTTTAAGCCAACCATTTTTTGCAATTCTCTCTCTTTCTTTGTCACGTTTAAGATAATAAATTGCCTTTTGTCTTAGTTCTTTTTTATTTCTGAAAAAAACCATTTCTTGATCTTCAATGAATAATTTAGCTAATGCTGGGCAATATTCGCTTAAAATAAATGTACCAACACCGGTTGCTTCAAAATTTCTTAAGTTAGCAGTGTTGATAGGTATACCCTTTTCTCCCGTTAAAACATTAATAACAATTTTTGCTTGTCTAAAAATATTCTGCATCCTATTTACAGGTAAGTAATTTCGATAATAAGGGGCCATAATGGTATGTTTCCAATGCGGATAACCCCAAAGATTAAAATTTAAATCGCAAATTTCAGAAAAATAATTTATTCTCTTTTGAGTCCTGTGTCCAGCAAAAACAATATCATAAATTTTGGGTGTTTGAATAATTTTAATATCTGCTTGACCAGCCACTGGTAAATAATATGTTTTTCTTCCTGTTTGATTTAATTTTGTAGTAAGCATTGTACAAACAGAAAAAAAATATTTATAGGTTTTTGCTGTTTTTATAAGATTTTGCCACAACACAAGATTATCAGGATACCAGTTTATAGTTATTATTCCCAAGGAATTAATTTGTTCAATAGTCTTTGGGTAAAACACTTCCCCTTTAACCGTAAAAAAATAATTAGGTTTCAATATTTTAATTTTTTTTATCAATTGATGATTTATTCGATTGTTCCTTAATATTTTAAATCTCTTGGAATTGAGTAAGTTTGAGATTATTCCCAGCATACGAGACATTACGTCAGGTTTAAGATAATCAAATGTAAAGACATCCATTCCAAGTTTTGTTAATGCGTGTTTAATAGGTATAAAAAACGAAGAATTTCTTGGAGAAACGAATAAAATTTTGTTTTTCATAAAATCTGATTATAACTTATAATTATATCAATATATTATTGACTAAAAGCATAAGACTGTGATACAAATAAACAATGAAAATTATATCAAAATTCCCAGTGTATAAGGATAATCGTGGTCAAATAGTTAATATATTCGATTTTACTAAAAATAACAAAATTAAGTCGTCATTAATAATTACATCTAAAAAAGACGCTATTAGAGCTAATCATTACCATAAAACAGATAGTCATTATATATATTTAATATCCGGAAAATTTGAATATTATGAAAAAAAATTAAAAAATAATAGTAAGATTAAATCAATAACTATAAACAAAGGTGATTCAATTAATACTGAAACCGGCATAATACATGCAATGAAATTTCTTGAAGATTCAATTATGTTAGTTTTAACTACTGAAGATAGAGATCAGAAAAAATACGAAAAGGACATAGTAAGAATTAAATTAATTTAAATGATTCTTGGTTTAGGAACTGGAAGAATAAATTTACCCCATTTACGAAAATTTTTATGATTTTTCATTATTGATTCTGCAAAATTCCAAGCAAGAATAAATAAATAATCAGGTTTGTCTTTATATAATTTTTCCGACTTAACTATAGGAATTCTGGTTCCCGGAGTATATAATCCCTGTTTATAAATACTATCTTCAATAATATACTCAATAATTTTATTATTTATTCCAAAATAATTTAAAAGTGTATTCCCTTTTGCGGGTGCTCCGTATCCGGCAATTCTTTTTCCTTTAGATATTAGCGTATTAAGAACATTTAGAAGAGTAATTTTGTTATTTTCTATTCTTTTAGAAAAATTAAGATAAGTGTTTAAAGAATTTAATTTTAGTCTTTTTTCCTCTTTCAGTAATTTAATAACTGAGGATTGAACTTTATATTTACTTTCATTTAATGCAACAAAAACTCTTAAAGATCCTCCGTGTGAATTAACTCTTTCAGCTCGGAATATTTTCATGTTAAATCTATTAAATAAAATTTGTAAAGGTACAACAGATAAATACGATAAATGTTCATGATATACAGTGTCAAATAAATTGTTTTGTAAAAAATCAATCAAATAAGGAGCTTCAATTATAAACACACCATTTTTGTTTAAAATAATTTTGACTCCGTTGATAATTTCATCTAAATCATGAATATGAGCAAAAACATTTGTTGCGCAGACAATATCAGCTGACCCATATTTGTTAAATATTTTTTTTGCTAGTTTTATATTAAAAAATTCTGGTAAAGTTGTTATTTTTTGATCAATGGCTGTTTTGGCAACATTTTTTGCGGGTTCAACGCCTAAAACACGCATATTTAGTTTTTTTAGCGGTTTAAGTAAAATTCCGTCATTGCTACCGATATCTATACATAATGAATTATTTTTTAGATGTAAAGTTTTAGTTACATGATCGGCAAAATCTTGAAAGTGTTTTATAAAAACAGAGGAAGTTGATGAATAGTAAACATAATCTTTAAATAATATTTTTGGAGATACTACATATCGAAGCTGTAACAAATAACACTTTTGACAAAAACACACGATTAATGGGTAAAAAGTTTCTTTTTTATTAAGATTTTTCTCATTTATAAATGCATTTGCTAGGGGAGTAGGTCCAAAATTAAACACGTCTTTTAAATTGTTGTTTTTGCATATTCTGCAAATTTCAATTTTAGTTATAGTTTTCATTAAAACTTAGAATTAATTGATAAATTTTGTTACAATAGCGTTCATTATATGAATAATCCAACAATCAATCAAGATTTAATAGAAATAAGTAAATCTCTTAAAGATGAAGTAAAAAAACTTAAAAATAAAACGATTTTGATTTCAGGAGGATCAGGTTTTATCGGTAATTATATTGTTAGATTCATTTTATATTTAAACAAAAAATACCCAAACTTTAAATGCAGAGTTATTTCTATAGACAATTATATAACCGGATCTAAGAATAATTTAAATAAATTTTCCAATAACGGTTTAAAGTTAATTGAACATGATATAAGAAATCCTTTAAAAATAAGCGAGCCTATTGATTATATTATTCATGCCGCAGGCGTAGCCTCACCAATTTATTATAAAAAATTCCCAATAGAAACAATTGAAACAACGATATACGGAGCAAAAAATCTTCTTGAGTTAGCCAGAATAAAAAAAATAAAAGGGTTTTTATTTTTTAGTTCAAGTGAAATATATGGTGATCCGGATCCTTCATCAATACCTACGCCGGAAACATATCGGGGAAACGTGTCTTGCACGGGTTCCAGGGCTTGTTATGACGAGTCCAAGCGATTAGGGGAAACCCTTTGTTTAGCATATCACGAAGTGCATAAAATTCCGATTAAAATTGTCAGACCATTTAATGTATTTGGTCCAGGTATGAAATTAAATGATTATCGCGTCATTCCTATGTTCTTTAGTAGAGCGTTAACAAATAAGCATTTACCCGTACATGATAATGGAAATCAAACTCGAACTTTTTGTTATATCACTGACGCAATAATTGCTATATATAAAGTATTACTAATGGGTAAAAATGGCGAAATATACAACATTGGAAATGATACTAATGAAATAAATATGATGAGTTTAGCTAATATTGTTTCTCAATTATTTAAGAAAAAGCCTGAAGTTCGATCGGTGCCTTATCCTTATAAATATCCATCTGATGAGCCTCGAAGAAGATTACCTGATTTAACTAAAATAAAAACATTACTGAATTATCAACCTAGTGTTGATTTAATAACAGGTTTAAAACGAACTAAAAAATGGTATAAGGAAATGAATTTAGCTAAACTATTTTAACATTACCAATCTAACTAGAGTAATAGAAATTAGTAAAATAATTTTTGGGTCAGAATATGAATTTAGAGCTAAATTTTGAACAGCTTTTTTTATATATATAGTAATTATTATTGTCCATTTTTACTAAATTTTATTAAAAAATATTTTAGCATAATTCTGATTTATTTTACTTGAATAATGTCAATAATAGGTCCTAGTCTTTCAATTCTTACGGTCTCTAGCGTATTTGCTGAACCATGAATTAAATTAACAATATTATTGGTATCGTTTGATTTCATGGGAGAAAATCTTTTTATTAATATATATTTTTGTTTATCTAGTTTATTTATAAGAGATGAATTATAGGACCAGTAATAGTTAAATATATATTTAATATCATTGTTATAGACATATTTATTTATATCGTTCACATTATTAACATCAATAACTTTTTCAAAATAAATAATATTTCGTAAATTATCAGAAGATATTGAAGAGTTTATTAGACTTTTTAATTTTTGATATGAACCTGGTTTATTTTTTTGTATTAAGTTAATTGCTTCCATATTTGGTACGAATGGACTAAAACGAATGGATGTTGAGGCTACTTTAATATCTTTAGAAATATTCTGGTTAATCCAAGAAGATGCTTGTATAAACGTAGGAGTTTGTAAATATCTAGATAGCCAAAAACACGAGGGTAAAATGGCTAAGATTATTATTATTGAGTAAATTATTTTTACTAAAATACCTGATCTATTGATTAAATTCAATCGATATATAAAATACCCAGTGAATATTGGGAAGATAATTAATACTGGCAACATGTACCTTAAAGATTGGTAAAAAGTTATCGAAATAAATAAAAAATATACAATTGAATAAAAAGCTATAGAAATTAATAATTTTGGTAAGTATTTAAAAAACCAAATTATACATAAAAAGGTTAGCAATATAACAGGTTCAGTAAATAAAAATTCTTTTAGGTAAAAAATAATATATTTAAAAAATCCATCTTGGAAATTACCAAAAAGAATATTTGTAAATTCAGTAGACGCGTATTTATAACTCATTAATCTTGTAAAAAGTATGAATGACAATATAGGCAATAAAATGATTAATAAATATTCAAAATAATTATGACCCAATTTTCTAATTCTCCAAAATCTAAAAAACCAGATGATAAATATTAATCCTAAACCATAAACTGCTGAAAAATGAAAACCGATAGCAAAAGATAAGAAGAAAACAGCAATTAAAGCATCAAAAATTCTATACTTATTTATTTGATATTTGATAAGCCAATAAATAGCTAGAGAATAGAAAAACAATGACAACATCCATGGTTTTGCCGTATGAGACATTTGAATTTGAGTAATTGAAAATGTAGAAAAAAATAATACCCATAAATAAATATTATTTTGTTTAGGAAAAATCAATTGAGTTATTTTAAAAATTACATATACTGTACATGTACCGAATAATGCAGATATAATTCTAGGAATAAACATAAAATAACCTTCATGTGTCACCAAAAACAACATAAATTGTTCGATAGTGGATACTTGATGTAATATCAGCTTATAAATATAGGCTAAAATAAAAAATGGCAGCATTATATGGGATCCAAGCGGCGGATATTGCGAACTAGTTACTAGGCTTTTATTAGCTAACATTTGCCATGCAGCAAGGTAATTTGGTACTTCATCCGGAATTACATATAATACAGGAGAACCAAAATTTGGATTAACGACACGGATTACAAATCCCACTAATAATATGATTGGAACAAAATATTTTTTTAAATTTGAAAGTTTTATTATGTTTGTTGGCATTAGTTTTTCTATAAAAAAACAAATATTCTATTAATTAGACCATTATAACAATAAATTTTAAGAATGAAAAATTTATTAAAGCCTATTAGCTATAACAAACAATCAATTGATACTCTAGACATTAAATCTGTTATTAAGGTTTTAAAATCCGATTTTTTGACACAAGGACCTTTGATTGAAAAATTTGAAAACGAACTGACAAAATATTGCAAAGTAAAATATGCAGTAGTTTTCTCTTCAGGTACTTCAGCTTTGCATGGAGCATGTTATGCAGCGGGAATCAAAAAAGGGGATGAAGTGATAACAACTCCTATGACATTTGCTGCTTCAGTAAATTGTGTGATGTATTGTGGTGGTATACCTGTATTTGCTGATATTAAGCCAGAAATTCCATTAATTGATCCAAACGAAATATTAAAAAAAATTACTAAAAAAACTAAAGCCATAATTCCGGTTGATTATTCAGGAATGCCAGCAGACTATGATGAAATTAGTGAAATTGCCAAAAAACATAATTTGATAGTTATTGCTGATGCGTGTCATTCATTAGGAGCTACATATAAAGGAAGCAAGGCTGGTTCGTTAGCTGACATGTCTATTTTTAGTTTTCATCCGGTAAAATCTATAACTACAGGAGAAGGAGGAGCTGTATTAACAAATAATTATAAATTTTATCAGAGACTAATATTGTTTCGGACGCATGGCATTACCAAAGATCCTAAACTATTTATTAACAAAAACGAAGGTCCTTGGTATTATGAAATGCAGGATTTAGGCTTTAATTACCGATTAACGGATATTCAAGCAGCGCTAGGCTTATCTCAATTAGTCAAATTATCTAAATTTATCAAGGTACGTCAAAAAATTGCTGGTTTTTATCAACGACAACTAAAAAACATTAGCAATATAAAATTTTTAACAGTTCCCAAAAATAGAACGTCATCTTGGCATTTATTTCCAATACAAATTAGAAACATTTCATTTTTTCAAAAAACACTATTGGTAAAAATGCTGCATAAAGCCAATATCAAAGTACAAGTTCATTACATACCAGTTCATTTGCAACCGTATTATACAAAGAAGTTTGGATATAAAAAAGGAGATTTTCCAATTTCTGAAAAATTCTATCAAGAGGAAATTTCAATACCGATTTATCCAAATCTTACAAAAAATGAACTTAATTATGTACTAATGAATTTACTACTAAATAGTAATAAAATGAATTAGATCTGAAGATCGAAAAATTGTTCTTTTGAAATATTTTTAAAGAAATTATATTGTTTTTCTTTATTTTTGCTTTTATTGGTATTTTTCTAGTTTTAACCAGCTTTAGGGTTTTTTGAAGAAAGTAGCTTCCATAACCCTGATTTAAAAAACGTTTATCAATTCCTATAGATAAATAATAAATGTTTCTCGCTAAGTTGTATCTACAATATCCAATAATTATATTTTCTGAATATTTTAAATTGACTTCAAGTAAAAATATGTAATTATTAGAATTGTCTAAGAATTTTTTATACCACTTTATGTGTTGAGAGAATTGAATTAACTCCGTATTGATAGATTTATTTCTTACGTGTTTTTGATTTCTGATTAACAATAAACTCTTTGCGTCAGAAAGTTTTGCTTTTCTAATAGACAAATTATTCATTCTTGAATCATTTTCCAACTTAAAGGTGACCCTTTTTCAATATTTTGTTTTGCAGCTTTTCCAATAATCTGATCTAGATATACAGGCGATATTCCATATCCTGGTCTAATGCACTTAATATTTTTATAAGTAATACGTTCTCCTTTTTTTATATCTTTTACAGCAAACAACGAACGTTTAAAAATGATATTTTCAGATTCTTGTTTATCAGGTTTATATGTAATTTTTCCCATAGCTTTTTCTACATCACGAATAGTTATTACCAATTGTTTCATTTCCTTAGGTTCGAGAGAAAAAGTTGAATCATATCCATCATCTTTTCTGGATAAAGTAATATGTTTTTCAATTATTTTTGCTCCCATTGCAACAGCAGTGATTGAAGCAGTTAATCCTAAACTATGATCAGATAATCCGGTAATTACTTTAAATTTATGTTGAATATCTTGCATAGTTCTTATGTTCATTTGATTTAAAGTGGCAGGATATGAGCTGATACAATGTAATACTGCAATATTTTTTGATCCTGCAGTTTTAAGCGTTTTAATGGCTAATTTAATATCTTCAAGCGACGCTAATCCTCTAGAAATAATTACCGGTTTTTTAGTTTTGCCAATACGTTTTAATAGTTCTAAATCTATATTTTCAAATGACGCAATTTTATATAATGAAACATTCATTTTTTCTAAAAAATCTACCGCAGAATTATCAAATGGGGTAGAAAAACAAATCAAACCTTTTTTTTCTGCATAAGATTTTAGCTTGGGTTGCCATTCCCAAGGTGTGTATGTTTTTTGATATAAAGTATAAAGGGTAGTACCTTTCCATTTTCCGGAAGTTATTTTAAACCATTTTTTATTGCTGTTTATTGTTAATGTTTTGGGAGTATATGTTTGTAATTTTATTGCGTCAACACCAGATTTTGCTGCCTCATCTACAATTTTATAAGCTTGATCGATATCTTGATTGTGGTTTCCTGACATTTCAGCAACTATAAAACACGGTGAGTTTTCACCAATTGTTTTTTTTCCGATTTTGAAGTTAATATTATTCATTCTGTTTTTCCCAGATATTATCTTTTAACCAGTTTCCTTTTTTATCTTTATTCCATACTAAAGAGTTTCTGAATGAATTTGCAATTTTCCAAAAATCTTTTTCGCTCATGTTGACATATTTAAGCCAATAATTTAAATCCTTAGGTATTATATGGTCATATTTTTTTACCATTTCTATGCCTTGTTTGCGAGTCATATATCCCATTTTAATATCTTTTGAAGCATGATCAGATGCTCTACCATATCCGAATTTTATATATTTTAAATAGTCATGAAGACCGTTTTCATAACGGTCATCCAGATTGGAAAAATTTCTATAGGTTCTGTCAAACGGTTTTTTTCTTGGTTTCCAACCGTATTTTTTTTGTATAAGTTTTGCATGCTGATTAGGATCCCATTTAAAAAAGTTTCCTATATAAAGACCTTTCACTCCTACTTTTAGAATTTCCTCATCAGCCGGATATTTTGCCCATAAAAGATCTTTTTCAGTAAGTTTTTCTTGAGAATCTGTAATTAAGTCATACCATTCAAAGCCTCTTAAGGAATGCTCATGCCTGCTTCTGTTGCTAAATTCAACAAAATCTTCAGGTTCATACATACCTGAAATATCCCAGGCAATTTCTCCCCAAATAATCAATGGAATATTAAATTTGACTGCAATTTGAATTGGATAAGTTGAGATACCGCAGTGCGCATGCCAATTCATATCTCCCATTTTTCTAAAACATAGGCGGTTTAATTTTTTTAATACTTCCACACTGGGACCAAATACGAGATGATCTGCATCAAATTTGTGACGCATTTGATCGCGGTTATAATCACCTTCAGGTAAATAATTATTACCGTGATATGTAACCAAAAGAGGTTTTAATCCATATTCTTTAACAATTGTGTGTGTTTGAAAATAACTATCTTTACCGCCACTAACAGGAATTACACAATCATAATTTGACTTATTATTTTTTGTTGTTTGCGTTATGATCTGTAAAAACTTTTTTTTCCTTATTTTCCAAAACTCGTTTGTTAATTTCTTAAATTTTTCAAATGTCCGACAACTTGAACATACGCCATTTTCATCGATATATAAATTGACAGCAACTTCAGGATAGACACATTTTTTACAATATCGCATATACCTCCAATTATTTAATAAATAAGATGGTTTTAAATTTTAAGAGGCAGTATATATCTTATCGTTTTAACACAGCTCTATTTTTTATCTATTAAAATCAAATCTGGTGATCTAACATTAAAACCATTTTCAAATAAATACTTTTTTGCCAAATAAACACTTTGATCAGTATATTGGAAAATATTTGCGGCTGCTATTGCATCAACTTTTGTTTTTGTCAAGGCTTCAGCGAAGTGACTCCACTCACCAACTCCGCCACAAGCTATAATCGGGATTTTAACGCAATCTGCGACTTCTTTAATTAAGTGTATGTCATAACCATTTTTGACACCGTCTCTATCTACAGAATTTAATAGTATTTCTCCGGCGCCAAAATTTTCGACAGTTTTTGCCCAATCAACAGGATTATAGCATGTTGGTTTAAGACCGTATTCAGACATAACGATGTATTTATTATTAATTTTTTTTACATCGATTGAAACTACTATGCATTGTGATCCGAATTCATGTGCAGATTCGGATATAAATTTAGGTTTTTTCAAAGCTATCGTATTGATAGAAATTTTATCTGCCCCCTTCTTAAGTCTGATTTCAATATCGTTTAAATTTTTTATTCCACCTCCGACCGTAATTGGCATCAAGGCAACCTTAGAGACGTCATTTATAATATCTAAGAAATTATTTCTATTGGGGTTGTGAATATCATTACGTCGTAGGTCATAATTTTTATTTCTAGATATATCTAAATATATTAACTCGTCAGCAGCCCATTCACTCAATCGTTTGACTGAAGTTACAGGGTTGCCTAAATTTTGGAAACGTTTAAATTGCTTACTTTGAACCAACCAACCGTTCTTTAATAGAAGTACAGGTACCAAGCGCTTTTTCTTCATAAATTTAGGAAATTATATAAAAGCATTTGTCCGGCTTTTTGGCTTTTTTCTGGATGGAATTGAACACCGTAAATATTATCCATATTAATAATAGCTGCGAAATTATTTCCATAGTTTGTTTGAGCAATCAAATTTTTTTTATTTTTTGGTTGAAATACAAAACTATGGACAAAATAAAAATCAAGAGTCTTAAATTGTTTAGTTAATGGTGAGGTTTGTATGACTTCTATATTATTCCAACCGATATGAGGTAATGGAAGGAATCCTGAATCCAATTTTTTTACTTCTCCCGGAATCCACCCTAGTCCAGTAGTGATTTCAAATTCATATCCTTTATTGGCTAGTACCTGCATTCCAACGCAAATACCTAAAAAAGGTTTTTTATCTGTAAAAACAGCTTTTTCTAAATGAGTCATAGGGATTAACTGATGGATCTTTCGCATTGCCGCTGCATATGCGCCAACGCCAGGTAAAATCAAATGAGTAGCATTTTCAATATCACGGGTTTGGTTTGAAATAGTAACATTAGGGTTTAATGTTGTTGCTAAATTAAATACAGATTTTACATTACCTGATCCATAGTCCAGAATGCAAATACTAATTTTTTTCATAACAGCTATTTTTATACAGTCTTAGGTATAGGTAATTATAAATTTTGGTTTATAAATTCTGAAGTTTTTAAAAACCAATAATTATATTAATAGTATTATCTACGGTGTTAATAATTTATATAAAAACATATTTTATCCCTTTTTTATTCCAGATGCAGAGTAATATTCTCGGGTTTGCATAGCTTGTTCAAGTAATTTACCTGGTGTATAAAACCTATCACCTAAAATTACACGATCCAATATCGGCTTATTATTTTTATCTACTAATTTATTTATTATAAGAGAGCCTTCATTACAAGCGACAAATAAGGAATTTGAATTAATTCGGTATATGATACCAGTTTGAAAAGGATGAAATTTACCGTCAGTTGTAATACAATAACAATCTTTAATCCTGACTAATTTTCCGTTTAAAAATGTCATAGCACCAGGATAAGGATCATCAAAGGCGCAAATGAAACTTTCAATATCAAAAAGTGTCCAACTCCAGTCGATGTATGCGTGTTTATTGGTTGCTAGTCTTGGCCAGTAACTGCTGAAATATTCAGTTTGTGAAATATGTTTAAATTCGTTATTTTTCTCTATTTTTTTAATAAATGACCCAATAAATTTTAGGTATTGATTCGTAGAAAATTTTTGAAAATCTAAAGAAATACGACAAAAGGCAGGAAATACATATTCTTCGTAATATACGATATCTCCGGTATCTACTCCGTCGTCAATTAAATGAATTAGGTTAAATCCTTGCCGGTCTTTCCGTAATATTCTCCAGGAGAATCCACCGCCACCTCTGTCCTGAGGAAGTTTACTACCATGTAGATTAATTAATCTAGAATTAAATTTTCTAATAAAACTTGATTTAAAAATCCAAGCAGCTCCTATTGAAATACCTAAAGTAGTTGGAGTGATAATTTCATCAATAATTTTATTATTTAAATTGGATAATGAAATGTAAGGAATTTTATTCTTATTTAATAATGTGGCTAAAGTAATTCCTATATCAGGAAGGATTTCATTAACGTGTCGTGGGCTGGTGACAACAGTAATTTTTTTTTCTTGTTTAGTTAGGGTAATTGCCAATTCACCCAATAATTTTCCGCCGCCAAGAAGTAAATAATGGTCAATTTTTCCAAATCGCATAATTCAACTTTCCCGAACAGAAATTTGTCTGCCTTTAAGATAGGATTTAATCCGTACTATATCATAGTCTTTTAAAAAAAACATTTTTAATAACATTTTTTACAGTTGTTTTTCTAGCCTTTTTTATAATCTAATTTTGTTTTGTTTCCCAATTTCAGAAGATATTAAGTACTCCAATAATCAAAATAAATAGATTCCTGGTTATTAAATAAAATACAACATTAACAACGAAGTTGTTGATTAATAAAATTAATTTAGAATTTTTAACGGCGTAAACAATTAATTATGTGAGGCGAAAAAATCCTTTATGAGCAGAAGTGCTTTTTAGATGGCTTTCGATATTGTTTTCTTTTATATATTTAGATAATAGTGAAAAAGTAGTATCCAAATGTTTAAGATAATTATTTATATGGTTAACTTTATGAGCATATGAAACGTAAAATGCATTAGTTACCAAAAAACCCTTTTCAAGCATGATCTGGATCATCAGTGTTTTTATTGCCTGACTATTTGGATAATTAAATTCAAAATGACTTAGAGGATAAATACCGCTAATTGTGATATTAATGTGATTTTTGGATGCAATTTTACGCCATCCATTCTGAACAAATTTACCAATTTTATTTATATAAGGAATTATTTTTTTTGTTTTAATAAATTTTATAGTTGCTAAAGCAGTTGTTGGTCCACATCTGTCTGTCCAAAAAGTGCTGCTAATAAACGAGTCCTGAGCTGCATTCATAAAACTAGATTTTCCTATAATAGCTGCCATGGGAAAACCATTGCTAATAGCTTTTCCTAAAACAGCAATATCCGGATTAATGTCTAATTTCAAATGGGCGCCTCCCAAACTTAATCTGAATCCAGCAGTAACTTCATCAAAAATTAAAGCGACACCATATTTTTGGGTCCGAGATCTGATGGTGGTTAGAAAATCCTTATTGGGATAAGTATTTCGAATAGGTTCCATCACTACTGCTGCCAAATCTTTTTTTAGTTGATCAAATTTTTGAGTGAATTCTAATAAATTATTATAAGTAAACGGTACAGCGGTTCCAAGAAGACTACGAGGAACACCCTTAGATTCAAGACCAGGTAATAAATGATCATCAAGAGCTTTGTCGTTATTTAAATTAGCTGCCAAATACCAGTCATGCCAACCATGGTAACCGCAAAAAAGGATTTTGTCTTTACCAGTTGCAGCACGAGCAATTCTTACTGCAATAGCCATTGCTTCACCACCGGTTCGGCTATAACGCACTTGTTGTGCCCAAGGATGAAGTTTAATAAGTAACTTAGCCAATTCAACTTCTTCCGGATTATTGAGAGTACACATATTTCCTTTGTTAATTGCATTTAACGCTGCGTTGTCAATCTCTTTATTAGCATATCCAATAATACTCGCGCCTATGCCCATATAGCTCATATCAAAATAATGTCGACCATCTAAATCCCAAACCTCACATCCTTTTGCTCTTGAATAATATGCAGGCCAAAGATCCGGTAAAAACATTTCAGGACGTTTGGATAAAAGCTGAGTACCTCCGGGAATAATTTGTTTTGCAATTTTATATAAACGTTGTGATTTGTCCATGAATTAATCCTAAATAACAACTTTCTTATCTAATTTAAGAGATTTTTGATAGCCAATATTTCTAGAGATATATTTATTAATATTTTCCAGTTCCGGGTGTTTTTGAATGAATTTGATTATATCACTTATGCTAAAATACGGTTTTATATTATATAATCCTTGGTAGATTTTTTTAATAAATTTATAATCTTCCGGATAATCAAGTGTCCACCTTTTGTTTGAAAGGTCGATAGAGTTTTTAAAATCAAAAATTGAGAACAATTTTGGATGTTTATAAATAAAAGACGTGACATGTTCACGTTCAGACAATAATTTTGCTTTTTGCCAGGTTTTTTTTAAAGTTAAATAAGTCATAATTTCAATATCTTCACCATCCGGATAAGTAGGAGGCTGACTATTTGTAGAATAATCATTTTTTTGTTTTTCATGGCATAATATCATTTGATCTACCAATTGAGGATCAATCAACGGGCAATCCGAAGTTATACGGATGATGTTTTGTAATTGGAATAATCTGGCTGCTTGATAATAGCGATCTAAAACATCATTAGTTGATCCACAATAAACATGTGTTTGTAAATTAAAACAAATTTTCAAAATTTCCAGATCTTTTTTTTCAATTGTGGTTGCAATAATTAAGATAGAAGACTTTTTAACCCTATTAAGTCTTCTAATTATGTGTTCTAAAACAGTTTTTTTACAAATTGGTAAAAGTATTTTATTCGGTAAACGAGTAGATCCGCATCTAGCCTGCACAACGATACCGTATTTATGTGACATAATGTTTTGTATTTTTTATATTTAAAGCAATTCTTAATGTTTGTGAAGCTGATATAACTGAATTTAAGGTATTTCGTTTTTGTTTAACACAGTCCAGAAAATATTTGATTTCATCTATATACATTTGATTTAAATTATAAGATCTAGGTTCTTCAATCAATTGCCATTTCTTGGTGTTGTGGGAATAAATCTTTACTAAATGTTCTGAAAAATTCCATATGATTGTGCCTTTTTCGCCGATTATTTTACAATTTCGTGAATAATTATGTTGTAAATAGTCAAGGTGAATATTTACAATCGGGCCTGACTCGAATTTTAAAAGGACATCAGCTACGTCTTCAGTGTCAATATCTAATTTAGATACCTTACCATACATAGATATTTGTTTAATTATTTTTCCAAAAAACCAAATTGCATAATCGAGTTCATGAATTCCATCAAGAATAATACCGCCTCCCATTATTTTTTGCGCAGAATATGTTTTTCGATAATTGTTTTTTCTCCATTCGGGTAAGTACGAACCTGATTCAATATGTGCTGCGTATAATTTACCAATTATTTTCTTTGAGATTAACTCTTTAATCTTACGTATTGCCCAGTAATAACGCATATTACATCCAACCATAGTTGTTAAATTTTTATCATCTATTATTGTTAATAATCTTTTTATACTCTTTAAATTGTTTGATAAAGGTTTTTCAATAAAAATGTGGCAACCCATATGAGCAGCTTTAATAGCATATGATATATGTGTATAAGTTGGAGTATTTATAAAAACTATGTTAGGTAATTGTTGCCAAATACTGTTTATCTTGTTGCAAAAAACAACAGAAGGCAGTATTTTTTTAGCCTTAAAAATTTGTCCCTTGGAAGTATCAAAAATAATTACATCCCGATATCCAAGTTTTGATAAATTATTCAAATGTCGTAAACCTATTGAGCCTACACCAATTAGCGCTATTTTCATATTTTTCTGGTTATTAGTTAAATAACTAAAAAGTATATATTGAGTAAAAATTTATATATTAAAATTAACTAATAAAAAAATAACTATTGTATAGAACTTGAGATTAGGCCTATTGTATGCTACATTCATACCATGTTTAACTGGTCAAAACAAGTAATTCTATTAACAGGAGGTACTGGTTCGTTTGGACAAGCATTCACTAAAACTGTATTAAAACTACATCCACCAAAAAGTTTACGGATTTATAGTCGGGATGAATATAAACAATTCGAAATGGAAAAAATAATTTCTCATCCGCATGTAAGATATTTAATTGGTGATGTAAGAGATAAAGATAGATTACAAAGAGCTATGGATGGCGTAACCCTTGTTATTCATGCAGCCGCGATGAAACAAATAGAGGCTTGTGAATACAATCCCACTGAAGCAATTAAAACCAATATAAACGGAAGTATGAATGTAATAGAAACCGCTTTAAATGCAAATGTGGAAAAAGTAATGGGCATAATTACAGATAAAGCTGTATCTCCTGTTAATTTATATGGAGCTACTAAATTGTGTATGGAAAAACTTATGATACAAGGAAATGTTTATACAGGTAAAAATAAAACTACTATCAGTTGTGTTAGATATGGAAACGTTGCGGGAAGCAGAGGGAGCGTAATTCCGGTTTTCATAAAACAAAAAGAAAACGGAAAATTCACCGTAACTCATAAAGACATGACTAGGTTTTGGATTACTTTAGAAGAAGCAGTGGCATTTGTTATATCATCTATTGAAAAAATGAAAGGTGGGGAAGTATTTATTCCCAAAATGCCAAGTTTTAAAATTATAGATTTAGTTAAAGCAATAGATTCTAAAGTAAAAATACAATATATAGGAGTTAGATCCGGAGAAAAAATTCATGAGGATTTGGTATCGCAACACGAATCAAGAAATATTGCAGAGTTTAAAAATTATTATATTCTATCACCTGATTTTGAATTTTGGAATGATAATAAAAAAACAAATAATAATGGAAATAATAAGGTTATTGTTAATTTTTCCTATAATAGTGGTAATAATAAATTTTTTCTTACAGTTAAGCAACTAGAAAAACAAATAAGTAATCTTCTTGTATGAATACAACGGTAATACTCACCTCTTCTGATTCAGAAGTTAAATTTGCAATTTCATACCAAAAATCAAATGCTGATAAAAAAGTAATTATTTTAACACCAACTTTAACAGGACAAAAACTATTACGTAATTTAGGATTAAATTATTTTGATTATTTTAAATATGGTCACGTGAGCCATTCAGATTATTATCAAAAATATTTTTGGAATTTTGAAATTAAAGTAACTTATTTGGTACAAAAAGTTTTAAAAAATCTTGTAGCAAGATTTCCAGATTTTAAAAAATGGATTTTACCAAATCAGGATTGGTTAGAATTAGTTTATTTAGAAGTATTGGATACTTATCAATACTGGCTTTCAATTAATAAATTATTACCCGGATCCCATTATTTGAAATTTTATTATCATAATAAAATACGTACTGACATATATTATCCCTATCAAAGTCAAATGCAAATATTATCAATGTTCGTTCCCAAACATAGAATAACTATTATTGATAAACATAATTTTTTAGAAAAAATTATTAAAATATTTATAAATCTCTACATTTATATTCAGATTATTCCCAACTTATTGATTAATGTTAATACAATAATACACCGATTAATTACTAATTATTTAACTGATAAAAAATTATATAAAACAGATATTTTGATATATTCTGCAGGTAGAAATCTTCTTTATTATGAAAGTTTAATCAAATTACTAAATAAAGAAAAAATATACAAAGGAATTCAAATTCTTACTGGTTTTCAAACTATCGAAGATGAAGTTGTATTGAATAATACAGGTTTTAAATATATTTCTGCAAATAATGTTATTCCTAACGAATTTAACAAGAAAAAGGATAATCTTAAAAAGAAGTTAATAAGTCGCCTTAAGAATATATATACCAGCTATGATTACTCAACCTGTTTAAGTGGTTTTCCAAAATTAGTTGAAGAAATTTTAATATCAAAGACAAAAGAAGTATTAATTACAAATATTTCAAAAATTATTTCTCAAACAGATATAGCTGAATATTCAATCAAGATGATAAAACCACGACTATTGATTACAACTCACGATCCAGGTCCTACTGCATTGCCATTTGTGTTAGCGGCAAAAAAAATGAAAATAAAATCATTATTATTAATGCATGGATGGCAAAATACACTTATTGGGAATAGATATTATAGTGATTATATTGTTGTTTGGGGAAAATATATAGCTAAATGGTATAAAAAAAGATTAAGGTATAATCCAAAAAAAATATTAGCAATAGGATATCCTGCTTTAGATAAATATTTTAAAAATAAGCAGGCTTTTTGGAAAAAAAGACAAATTCTTCCTACGTTCAAACAAAAAACCAATTTGGGATTGTTATTAACAATGTATTTACCAAACACAGCATTATTATCAAAATTTCTTACTGAACTATTTTGTGAATTAAGAAACAATCACAATTTTATTATTAACATCAGACTTCATCCAGGGCAACCCTCTGATGGATTTAAAACACTGGCAAAAGAATTTGGTATAAACGCTAGATTTGGTCAATCTGTGACTCTTGATAATTTTATTAAAAATAATGATTTTTTGTTGGTTTGGGATACCACCGCAATTATTTGGTGTATGATTTATGGTAAACCATTGTTTTATTGTGCTCCCAATTGGGGTTTGGGTATAACGCCGATAAATAAATTTGGCGGAGCTTGGTTGGTTAATAGTCCTTCTGATTTATTGATTAAAATTGAAAATTATATAAAAAATCCAAAAATTATATATAAGTTACATAAAAAGCAAAAAATTTTTTTAAAAAATATAATGGGAATAATTGATGGATCTTCATCAAAAAGACATAAAAATTTAATTCTAAATTTACTAAAAAGATCTAAATATTAATTTTTTTAAAACTTTTCGATAAATAAAAGTGAATATAACTTTAGGATCTTTTCATTAAATAATCTTTATTTTGGGAACAGGAATGATGAATTTACCGCCATTTTTGCTGTATTTAACTTGTTTGTTTATAATTTCTTTTACAAAATTCCAGGCTAAAATTAACACATAATCTGGTTGACGGTTAATGATTTCTATTTCAGGATAAATAGGAATATGTGTGCCTGGAGTATAAAGACCTTGTTTATATGATGTTGAGTCTACTATGAAATCAATTAATTTATTATCAATTTTGCTGTAGTTTAATAATATGTTGCCCTTTGCTGCTGCGCCATATCCGGCAATTGTTTTTCCCTGTATTTTTAATTTTTTTAATGTTTTTTTTAGTAATTTACATAATTGTTTTACATTTTTTGCAAACTTAATATAAGTTTTTGCATCATACAAGCCAACTTTTATTTCTTGCTGAAACAGTTTATTTATTTGATTATTTATTTTATATACTGATGATTTTTTAGCTAAAAATATTCTTAAAGAACCTCCATCAATTGACGTGCGTTGAACATCAATAAGTTTAAGATTGGATCGTTTGATTAGATAAATTAATGGCTTAATTGAAAAGTATGATAGATGTTCATGGTAAATCGTATCGAATTGATTTTTCCGTATTAAGTCCAATAAATAAGGAAACTCACAGATAAAAACTCCATTATCTGATAATAATTGTTCCACAGAAAGCAATAAGTCTGGTAAATCACTGATATGTGCTACCACATTGGTAGCTGTAATAATATCTGCTGAACCATATTTGGATTTAATTTTTTTGGACAACTTAATAGATATGTAATCGTTAATTGTTTCAATACCTTTAAGAACTGCAATTTTAGCTAAATTTTCAGCCGGATCAATGCCAAGTGTACGGTATCCCAATCCCTTAAAATATGAAAGCATGCTGCCATCATTGCTTCCAATGTCAATTATCAGAGAATTTGATTTTAATTTAAATTTTTTTTGAGCTTGTAAAGCTATAGTTTCAAAATTGTTCATTCTGGTTTTTGAAGATGATGGAATATAAACATAATTTTTAAACATTTCCTCCGGATTTACTATTTCCGTAAGTTGTACTAGACCGCAAATATTACAATAACCAGCAGTGAGTGGATAGAATTTTTCTGATTTTTTTAACTGTTCTTTGGTTAAAAAGCCATTTGGTAAAGGAATTGAGCCAAAAGCAAAAAATTTGGTTATTTTTCTACTATTACAAATACGACATTTCGTAATTTTTTTAATCATATATAAGTGTAGTGAATTTTATAGTGAAAATACTGTTTTTACAAGATTGAATATATATATAATGTTTCTGAATTAGGACCAGTCATTTGTCCGAATTCATCAAATATTTTAAATAATTTATAATTTTCTAATATTACATTCATTATTTCATTTCTTTCAAAATCATTTTTTCCAAAATAATATTTTGATTTATTGATTAATATAATAAATTTAATTTGTTTGTTAGCTATTATATTTTTTAACATTTCATGACTAGTTAAATGCCATTTTTCAGATTGGTATGAATCGATAATTGATATTGATCCCGGTCCTTCATTCATAGTTAATGGTACATTGCGGTTTATTGCAGCGACAACAGGCATATGCATGGTTAGAATTAAATCGTTAGAATTACTATTATCTTCCAAATATGAAGATATTTTATGTAAAACAGAATGTGGGGTAACTAGCATATTACTTAATGATATTTTTATAAATTTATGATGGGGGAAGATTGCATATGAGGTAAATATAAGTAAAACTATAAATATTACAAAATATTGCTTCATTTTTTTATTAGTAAATTGTTTAACCGTAAAAAAGCCAGCTAAGAAAGAGAGAAATGGAATAGAAGGATAGATGTAAGATGAATCTGCGGGATGATGAATAACTCCTGTAACAAAATAAGAAAGACAAATAAAAATAATTAATAAAATATATCCGGATTTCTCATTTTTTAAAAATATTTTTTTAAAATTAAAAAATATTCCAGTAATTATTAATGCTAAATAAATTCCATAATCACGGGCAGTTAGTGTAATAAAGCTTGTCAATTGTCCTAAGGTTATTGAGTCATTGTCATAAACATATAATAATAATTTATTAGCAAAAAAAGGCCAAAAAATTCCATATAAAGTATTTTCCCAGCTCAGTAAAAAGTATGGAGTATATATCAAAACTCCAAAGATAATAATAGCAAATGAAATAATAAATTTAAATTTTGCAGCATAGTTTCTATAAATAATTAAGTAAAGCCAAACTAGAATTAATACAATCAGTGCTTGGGATCTTACTAAAACTGCAAGAACTGAAAAAAAGCATGCAATAATATCAAACATAAACCTTCTTTTTTTAAATGACTTAGTTAGCATAAATAAAGAAATGCTTGTAAAAAAAGTCGCATGTTGTTCAGAAAATGGTACATTAGAAAAATAAATGTATAGAGGGCATCCTAGACCGAGTAATAATGCGGTTAAAATGATTAAATTACGATTTCCAAAGTTACTACAGATCTTGAGTATAATTACGAAAACAGATAATGCAATAATTAATCCATAAAACCGCTGCTGTAGTATTGAAGGAGAAAGGAAGAATGACGGTATTTGATTCAATAAATCGGTCAATAAGCTGTTCCATCCATTATAATTAATAAAAGGTATTAGTCCGGATCGTGCCAATTTACTGTTATATAATAAAATACCATCTTCGTTTCCAATATATCCATAGTAAATAGTAATTAATCTGAGTAAAATTGACATTAAAACAATGGAAAAAAGTAATAAATTCTTTTTGAAAATATTAAATATACTTCTGATCTTTTTATGCATGTTAGATTAATTATTTTAGTTCGAAAATTACAAATTTTGAATTACTGATAATTGTTTTATACTTATTTTTTAGATAATTTAAAAATTCAGGATTTTGCAGAAATTCTGATTCATCAGAAACAACGTATAAAGAAGCTCCCCATTTAATCAAATTTTCAAATTTATCAATTGCACATGAATTTGTACAACTTGGTTCATTTATATCAAAAGTAGCTCCCCACATATCAGGTCTCAAAGAATAGTAGGTTAATGAAGCATTATTATATGAAGATGTGATTATTTTGGAATTTGATTTCGCAATATTTTTTACATTATTAGCGGTTTCTAAAACATATTTATGATTTAGTGAGGAAGCATAAGTTCTAAGTAAATAAGGTTTTCCAGTAAAAATCATTAAAGTTATGATAATTACGATAGTATAGAATTTTCTTAATTTTATAGTATTTTTTAAATATGTACTTAAATAATCGACTGTGATACCTGCAAGTACTGTTAAAGGAAACAAAATTGGTACCTGGTAATACCAATAGTTAATGTTACGGCTAAATAAGAAAACAAAAATTAATAAACCGAACAACCATGAAAAGATAAAATTAAATTTTACCTTAGTTTTTATGAAAAAAGCGGTTAATGCAAGCATAAAAACCGGTAAAGTAATGACTTGTTCAATAAAATCATAAAAAATATTAATATACCAGTTTAAGTTAAATATTTTATCTAATGCTATCCAGTAATTTGCATTTAATACGAAAGCTGATTGCAGGTTCGGATAAAGTAAATATACAGATTTAATATGTGTTAACCATAGGAGTATTGGAATACCTGAAATACAATATAAAATTATAAATTTATTTTTAACAAAATTTTTACCGAATTTTTCATACGCTAAATAAATCATTGGAACCCCAAAATGGAAAAATTGAACTTTTACTAACAAAGTTAACATAAATAATATAATAGAATAAAAATAATCAGATATTTTTCTATAACTTATCCAACAAGAGAAAAAATATAAGCTGCCCATTCCTAAAAATAATCCGAATTGATCAGGTTGGTAGCTTCTGCTTAAAATTATTTCTTGAGGTGATATTAAATATGCAAATATTAATGCCCATACTGCAACAGTGTTGTTAAAATATTTTCTAATTAGTAAGAAAAAAAATATTGCTAATCCAATAGATGAGAAAACAGATATTAATTTGCCCCAAACTTCATTAATTGTTCCAAATATAACATACGGAATAGCAGCTAAAACATTATAGATAGGAAATTCGCATAAATAATATCCGGGTTCATCTGCCCAAAGTTTAGTTTTTGTATACAAGACATTAAAATTATCAAGATATAAATTACGAGTAACTTCAGCCGTATGAATTTCCCGATGTGGTTTAGCGTCTAGTAGGGGCAGATTAATTTTATACAATCTTGGAAATAATCCAATGCATATAATTACCAAAGGTAATAGTTTAAATAATAGAGATCTATTCATTATTTCATCGCTTTCTTCATCTTTAATAAACCTGCTTTTACAGTTATGGGATTAATTTTAAGTAAATTTTCCATTTTTTGAGTTGATAGGCATGTGTTTCTGGGTCTTGGGGCAAGACCTTTAAAAAATTTACTTTTAACAGGTATAACTAAATTTTTATTGAAATAAAATATTTTTATCAATTCAATTGCGAATTCATATCTACTTAATGTGTCTTTACCTCCTATATGGATGATATTTCCGTAGAGTTGTTTATTTATTGATTTCCAAACAGCCTTTGCTGCTTGACCGACCCATAAATGATTATTATAAACGTCGCTAACCATATAGGTTTTTTGGTTATCTTTAAATCTTTTTAATAACCATGTGGCTGGATTCTCTCGCTCAAGAGGATCATTCCAACCATACATATTTGATAGTCTGATAATCATTGAGTGAATCATATATTTTTTGACAATTTCTTCTCCTTCAGCTTTAGTTTTGCCATAATAATTTATTGGATTAACAGGATCAGTTTCTGAATATGGAGGGTGTTTACCATCAAATACCCCATTAGAGGAGAAATAGATAAATTTTGACTTTATTTTTATAGCTGGTTCCAACAAGTTCTGGGTACCTAAAAAATTAATTTTATAAGTTTCTGTTTTATTTTTCTCGCAGTAATCGGTATTAACCAAAGCTGCTGTATGGATGATTAAGTCAGGATGAAGCTTTTCTATTAATTCCTTACAGTTTTTTTTATTTGTAATATCCAAATATATATTTTGTTTGTTCGTAAAAATCTTATGATATGTTGGATAAATTAGGTAATTAGATGGAGCAGTTTTTAACAATTCTTTTCCTAATAAGCCCGTAGGACCTGTCAGTAATATTTTCATAGTAATTTTAATTGTATATTATCTTTTTAAATACTTGTTCTAATTTATTAGCATACATGTTTATATTGTATTTACTTTTTATTATTTTTCTGGCATTTCTGCCTATTTTTTCCCTTAGTGATTGAGATTTATTTAATTTATTAATTGCTAGTATTGCACTGTTAAAATCATATGGAGGTATCACGACGCAATGTTTGTAATTTATAAACTGATATTCGCCGACTCCTGATGTTTTTGTAAATATTACAGGTTTTTCGCAACTCATGCATCTAAATGCTGTACTTTGTCCGGAAAAATAATGATTTGTTTTTGTTAAAAGTAAAACAAATTTAGATTGCCAGACTCTTTTTCTTAATGTTTCATAATTAACGTTATATTCAAATATTACATTATTTAACGTCGTAGTTTTTATTAAACCCTTGTGAGTAATAACTCTAAATTTTTCATTTGGAAAGTATTTCACTACTTGAAAAAAAAGATCCCAATTTCTGTATATATCAGCACCAATTGTTAATATTTCATTAGTAGATTTTATTGATTTTTTATAAAAAAATTGAGTATCAATCCCAAAGGGGATAAAAGAAAAACGGTTAATTGGAATTCTCAACATCTTAGATAGTAATTTACATTCACTAAAACTACCTCCCGACACTATATGATCTATTTGATTAATTATATTTCTTATAATAAATAATGAAATTGGATTGTTTGACTTTATTAAACCATCATACATGCCAATCGTATTTAAGATAATTTTAGGTTTTATAAATCCTAATTTTTTCAATAGAGCTATTGGTAATCCATAAGTGTCTACAGTAGCAAAAATACAATCTGCAATGTTTAATTTTGGAATTAATAATAAAGTTGGAATTATTGAAAAGCCACTTTTATAAAATAAGGATACAAACAAATTTAAGTAATATTGAAAAAATAATAGAAATTTATGTTTAAATACTTCATCAGTATAAATTAAGTTAAACTTTTTTATTTTTGTTAATCCATAATATAAATCATGAGGGTTTTTATTATACTTGGTTAAATGTAAGTTTTTAGTAATTGGTCTGCGAAAAACATAAAAAAACGATTTTTTAGGCCTCATAACAGCTATTATATCTAAATATGAGATAATATCGAATAAATGAAAGTGTATCCAATTATTTTATGTTTTTTATTATCACTTTTTGCCACTTTAATTATTCCTAGACAATACGACTCAGAGGACATGGTTTTGCATCTACCTTTTATTAAAGTCATTAACGATAATTCCTTATATAAAAATGATTATTTAATATCTTCTAGTAATCCTCAAAATAATATCACTATTTATTATCAAGTAATTGCAAAAATTGTTTCCATAACTAAACTGACATACGATGATTTATTTTCGATATTACGATATGTGTATTATTTTTTATGTTTCTATTTTTTTATAAAAATTTCACAATTGCTGTTTAATTCTTTGGATGTAGGATTTTTTATTGGCTTGTTAAGCTTGTTAAGAATCCCGGTTGGGGGAACAGCGATACAAATACTGGAAACTGAAGCATTGCCAAGAGCTTTAAGCGTTTCATTTGGTTTATGGATTTTATATAGTTTTTTTCACAAAAAATATTTTGTAGCAATTTTAATATTTATAATATCATTTTTAATACATCCCACATCAGCCTTTTTCTTTATTTCCATTTTATTTGTTTATCAATTATGTAAGTATTTACATAAATTTAAAAAAATTAAAGTACCTTTAATAATGCTTTCTACATTAATATTAGCAATATTACTTATAGTAGTTAGTCCAATACGTCAAGACTGGTTAAACATTATTAGTTTAAGAAACAGTTATGCATTTTTAAATCTTTGGAATATTAATAATTTTATCTATTTAGTGATGTTAAATATACCGCTTTTTGTAAGCCTATTAATAAATGCAACTAAAAACCAAAAATTTCAAATTTTATCAAAAACTGTAATTTTAACTGCATTAATATTTACAGGCATACATGTCATATTTGTTGTAATAAAACCTGTATCTTTAATAATTAATCTGCAATTATTAAGAATTTGGATATTTCCGTCAATTTTATCTCTATTTGTGGTTTCGTATATTGTCATAAACAAATTTAATAAATTTCCAAAAATTTTAATTATGAGCATATTATTGGTTTTTATTATATGGAGGAATCTAGTATTACCATCGGTAAAAAGTAAGACTTCATGGATAGATATACAACAGTGGGTGGGTGGCAATAGTCAGCAAAATTGCGTTTTTTTGGTTCCTTTTTACAATTCCGGTTTTCGAGTTTATTCAAACAGATCAATAATAGGAGAATATAAAGACGGAGCTTTGAGTTTTTATTCAAAAGAATTTGCATTGGATTGGAATAATCGGTTGCATGATTTAGGTTATTGGGAAATTAATACTAACGATGAAATTATAAAATTACAATCTAAATATAAATTTGATTATTTAGTAAGCGGTACTTTTGTATCAAATAAATTTACTAGGGTTTACAAAAATAACGAATATAAAGTTTATCAAATTACTAAAGACTGTAATTAAATATGAATATATGTTTTTTTGGATCTTATGATCCCAATTATTCACGAAACAGTATATTGATTAATGGTTTAAATCAAAATAACGTTAAAGTATTTCAATGCAGATCAACTTATGGAAGTGTATTTTTACGTTATCCAGACTTAATCCGAAAATATTGGAAGATAAGAAACGAAATAAATGTTATTTATGTTGCGTTTGTGGGTCAGTTGAATATGCCACTGGCTTGGATTTTAGCAAGATTAACTGGTAAAAAATTAGTATTTGATATGTTTTATTCAATGTATGATACATATGTTTATGATAGGCAAAGTGCAAAACCAAACAGTATTCAAGCAAAATTATATTTTTCAATTGATAAAATGGCTACAATTTTGGCTGATGAGGTGATAACCGATACCAAATCTTCAGGAAATTATTACAAAAAATTATTCAATATTAATCCAAACAAGTTACATCATGTTTATGTGGGAGCTGAAGAGATTTTTATCAAGCGAAAACATAAAGATAAGAAAAAATTAATAGTTGAATTTCACGGAATGTTTACTAGACTTACAGGAGCCAAATATTTTATAGAAGCAGCAAAAATATTGGAAAATAATAAAAAATTGGAATTTTGGTTAATCGGTGATAGTCAAATATATAAAAAACCATTGCAATTACTAATAAAGTTAAAACCTAAAAATCTAATATATTTTCCTAAAATGCCTGTAAGGGAATTAGCTAAACATGTTTCACAAGCAGACGTTTCAATAAGTCATTTAGGAACATCAAAAAAAGCACGAATTGTAATTACCAATAAAACTTTTCATAGTTTAGCTTGCGGGATTGCTGTGATCGTTATCAATTCTTCAGGAAATAGAGAGTTATTGGAAGACAAGAAGAACGTAGTGATGGTTAGATCCGGTAATACGAAAGATTTAGTTGAGCAGATTTTAATTTTGCTTCATAATCCAAAACTTCGTCAAAATATTGCTGACAATGGTTATAGGATGTTTCAAAAATTTTTAACCAATAAGCAAATAGCCAAAGATTTGTTAATAAAAATTAGTTAGTTTTATTAATTTGAAATAGATTTGGCAATTATTATATCTCGTTCATCTTTGATTAAATTACCTCTATTATAAGGGAATTCTTCAGGTAACCCGATTATCAAAGTGTTAGATTTTATTAAATCCTCATTTAAATTAATTTTTCTAAATTCATATTTACCAAAAGAAGCATATCCTATATAAGAATTACGTTTGGTATTTTGAGATGAGAAAATTACTGTTGGATTTTTCTCTCCATATAATAATATATAAATATATATTTGTTTTATGCTATCAGTAATAATTATTTGATCATATTTACTTTCTTGTGCTAGAGTATATTGAGCAATTTGTTTAGCTCCGTATTGCCATTGTTGTTTGAATCTTGTAATGCTGTCGTTAAAATAAGCATTAAGAAAATTAATAAAACTTATTGTGTAAATTAAGGGAATAACTACTTTTAGTGACAATTTTGAATTATTTAAAGTAATTGATATTAAATGAGTAATACCAAATGCAGTTAAAAAATCTATTGTAGGAAATAACATAGCGATTCTACCGGCATTTGGAGGTCCTGAAGTTAATGCCCCTGGTAATACCGAAATTATAATCCATCCATAAATAAATTTTCGAAATTTTGGAATAAAACTTATTCGATATAATCCAATTATGATAAAGGGAATACTTGTTAAATAAAATAATCCTGTTCCGCATACATTAAAATATCTGGTATTACTGGTATCATAAAATAGAACAAAAGGATTAAATTGTTGTACATAATTTAGAATAAATTTAATAATGATATCAATTAATGAAAAATTTGATGGATTAAGTCCGATAAATAAATTAATACCGGCAAATCGTGATTGGGAGAATGGTTTAGAAATAATATCTGTAATTAATGGAACTGAAATTAAGATAACAATGATCAATGCGCATATAATTTGTTTTAAGGAGATAAATTTTCGAAATATCCAAAATAATAATATTATTAAGAGTGGGGTGGTTAGTCTAGGACTATGATATGCGTATACGGATAGTGATAGTATTGAAATTGAAAGAATAAATAATAATTTTGATTTATTACGGATAAATTTAAAAAATAAAGTCAAACCGCATAACTGTAAAAATAAACCGTATGCAGCATCATGTACAATGCGTGACAGTTGAATGTGCCATGGAGAAATGGATATAAATAGTGTAGATAATAAAGCCAACATACTAAAAGAAAAATTTTGATTAAGTACTGACGATTTATTTTTAAGTAAAAAAGTTTTTATTAATTCTTTAATAAAAATATAAAATATTATTGTTGTGAATATGCCCACTAAAGCTGAAGGTAATCTGATGCTAAATTCGTTTAACCCAAATAATGCTATTGCAGGAATAGTTACATAAAAAATAATTGGAGTGACATCCGCTCTGAAAGAAATAGGAAACTTTTTATTATATTCATCAACTCCATATTTTAAGAGGGTATAAGCATTATACCCAACACCCACTTCATCGCCATGCAAGGAAATGGGAATTTTTCCAAGTTTAAAAAAAATTAAAAAAACTGTCAGAATAATAATTCCTGTTAAAATCCATATTTTAAACTTCATATTTTTGAAAAACGTAAATTAATCACAGTTTTAGTATAGGTTACAAACATGTTAAAAAATTTAGATTTGCTTATTCCATAAGTACGGTTTTTATAAAATACTGGAGTTTCAGTAATTGAATATTTTTTTCTATATATAATATATATTAGACGAATAAAGTAGTCACCAAAACCAAAAAAAATTTTGTATAGCTCAAGTTTTTTCAGGATTGATCTTTTGGTGATAAAAAATCCGCTGAGATTGTCGCTTATATCATGATTTAGTAAAACACGAATATATAAATTAAAATAATAGCTAAACCATTGGCGGATTCTATTTTCCATACCGCCGTTTTTTATATATCTTGACCCTATTACTAAATCAAATTTTTTTGACAACATAAACATTATAGGTATTTCTTTCGGGTTATGATTAAAATCAGTATCCATTACTAGAATATATTTTCCGCGAGAATGATTGATGCCATATAATATTGCACTGGCCAACCCTTTATTTTTTTTACGGATAAAAACTTTTACTGAGTGATTGTTTTTAAATTTATTTATTGTTTTTATACCTGTTAAATCCTGACTATCGTCATCCACCATGATGATTTCAGTAGAGATGTTATTTTTTTTGCAAATAATAAGTATAGAATTTATAAGTTTTATTATGTTTCCGCTTTCATTGAACGTAGGTAAAATAATAGAAAGATTTTTTGATTTCATAATATTAGAGGTTTTTATTCAGTTGATTTAGAATAAAATTTATTTATAATATGAGTTATATATTTTATTTGAGTGGTTTTAAGATCAATAAATGTGGGAAGATTAATTCCTTGTTGAAACAACATTTGAGATACAGGAAAATGTTTATTAGATTTATACATAGGAAATTTGGTAATCGGGTAAAAAAACGGTCTGGAATCGATGCTGTTTTGTTTTAAATATTTAATCAGAGAATTACGTTTAATTTTTCCTCCTGATTTTAGAAGACAGGAAAAAAGCCAACAAACAGATTGGATGTCTTTATTAATTGGTTGGAATTGAATATTTGGTATTTTTGTAAGTTCCTTACGATATTTTGTGCTTATTTCATTTCTTATTTTAATAAACTTATTCATTTTTTTAAGCTGTGCTATTCCAATTGCAGCTTGTATATTGGTCATTCGATAGTTATATCCGATAATAGGATGATAATATTTTTTTATCGGTGACATACCGTGATTTTTCAGCAATTTAATTTTTTCAGCCAGTTGTTTACTATGTGTAATCAGCATTCCACCTTCACCGGTAGTAATTATTTTATTACCATAAAAACTAAAACAGCCTATATCACCAAAGGTACCTACATATTTATTGTAATATTTTGCCCCATGAGCCTCAGCAGCATCTTCTACAACATATAATTTATATTTTTTAGCCAAGGACATAATTGGATTCATGTCAGCGGGGTATCCGTATAAATGTACCGGCATAATGGCTTTAGTTTTTTTTGTAATAGCTTTTTCAATAAGTTTAGGGTCGATATTCCATGTGTTGGGATCCACATCTATAAAAATGGGTTTTGCTCCCACATATTTAATAGCATTTGCTGTAGCAACAAATGTTAGAGCTGGTAGAATAACTTCATCACCGGGTCCTATATTTAAAGCCAAAAGAGCTAAATGAAGAGCGATAGTGCCATTGGAACAACTAATTGCATGTGGTATATGAAAGTACTTTGCGAATTCATTTTCAAAAGTGTTGATATATTTTCCCGCAGAAGAAATCCATGTACTTTTTATGCAAAAAGTTGCAAGTTTTAATTCTTCTTTTCCTAAACTGGGTTGGGCAACAGGAATAAATTTCATAGTTTCTTAATTTTTAATAAATTATAGCTATATTTGTTCCAAACACGATCATATATAGAAAACGATGCATAAAACTTACCACCGGTTGATTTATAAAATTCATTTGCAGGAAAGTTTGATGATAACGTACCTACTTTTAAATGTTTAATATTTATATTAATAAGTTTTTTTTTCAGTTGTGATATTAATTTATTACCGATTCCCATGCGACGATGATGTTTATCGATTGCCAGAATTAATATTTCAGATGAAATTCCATCAGAGCAATTTCCATAGAAAATTGTTTGCCAAATATTTATTATAGTTTTTGGAGATATGATAATTTTTTTTAATATAAATGGTAAAAATTTCCAAAATCCTTCAACAAGAGCTTTTTTCATAGTTATTTTTGTATTGGTAGTTGCTAATATAAAACCAACTAATTCATTTTTGTCATAATATCCTAAATTTATGATCTCGGATTGATTTATTAATTGTGCATGTAAGTTTTTTAGAAATCTCAGCCCAAATCCGGGAAGAAAATCATTAGTCATTCCTTCATAATGAATCTTAGCAGAAGATATAAGATCACCTTGTTTTAAATTTTTTATCATATACGATTATTTTTATACCAATTAACAAATTTTTTTATTCCTTGACTAAATTTAGTTTTAGGTTTCCAGCTAATAATTTTTTTAGCTTTATCTATATTAGCATAAGTTATTTTTGATTCCGCGCTTATTATTGGTTTATTTATGATAATTAATTTATTTTTAGTATATTTCTCTATATATAATATTAATTTATTTAATGTAATAGGGTAAGAATTACCAATATTAAAAATATTAAAAGTCAAAGGTTTTTCAATGCATTTTATAATCGCCTGAACGATATCATCTATGTAGGTAAAATCACGTGCAGAATTACCTGGTCCGTATTTAATTACTGGCTTATTGGAATAAGCTGCCTTTGTAAAGATATAAGGAGCCATATCTGGTCTACCATGAGGACCATAAACTGAAAAAAATCTTAAAATAACGGTAGGTAGTTTATGTTTTTTATATAGTTTTATAATAATTTTTTCAGCAGTAAGTTTTGATTTAGCATACGGGGAATTAGGATGCAATTTGCCATTTTCTTTAAAAGGAATTTTAGATATATTTCCATATACACTGCTTGATGAAGAAAAGATAAATTTATTTATATGATTTTCTATAGATAATTTATATACATTTTTTGTACCATATATGTTGACGTATTCATACAATTTTGGATTGGTAATTGAATTTCTAACTCCAGTAAGAGCTGCTAAATGAATTACAACTTGGGGTTTATATTTTAGAAATACTTTTTTTAGCTCCAAATAATCGAGAATATCAATTTTTTTAAATTCAAAATTTGGATATTGAGAAAGAATTTTTAAATTATCTTTTTTGAGTTTTTGAGAATAATTATTGATTATATTATCTATGCCAATTACCAATTTGTATTTTTTGATTAATTCTTGAGAGGTATGATAACCAATAAATCCCAAAGCTCCGGTGATTAAGATAGTTTGTGGTTTCATTTCTTATAGCAGTATGGGGCAAGTTTTAAAACTACAGCAATATAGATGTCCATGATTTTGTATAATATATCAATTACAACAACCTGTCTAATATTGCTATGATAACTTTTTTTTCCATACCAAAATCAGATAAAAACAATTCTAATATCATTCAAAAGAACTCAATCAATAGTTGGCTTAAATTAACAGATGATATTATTCTGTTTGAGGGAAAAAAGGAAATTAATAATTATCAAATCAGTGATAATATAAAAATAATTTCTGGTATTAAAGAAAATAAGTATGGAACGCCTATTTTATCTGATGTCTTTAAAAAAGTGTACCAAAAAGCAAAATATCCAATTTTGGCATATGTAAATACAGATATAATATTATTTCCTGACTTTATCGATACAATAAAACAAATTTATTTTAAGAAATATCTATTGATTTCTAAAAGACAAAATATTTTGTTAAAAAAACAAATATCTTTTCAAACTAATTATGTATCAAATTTGACTAAGACATTAAATCAACAAGGGAGAGAAGAACCTATTGGTAATTCTTCAGAGTTTTTTGTTTTCCCCAAAATCGTTAGGTTTCAAATGCCGAATTTTGCAGTGGGAAGATTATATTGGGACAGCTGGATAATTTATCGGGCCAAGCTATTAAGAGTTCCGATTATTGATGGGACCAAAACTATTCATTGTTTACATCAAATTCACGATTATGCTCATCATCCAAATGGTAAAGATGGAGTTTGGAATGGACCGGAGGCAAATCTAAATTACAGGTTATCAGGTGGTGGAAAAACACGTTTTAAAGTAAATGATGCCGATTGGATAACTACGGAAAATGGAATAATTAAGCCAAAAAATTCTATAAGAAGATATATTAGAACAATCAGGATAAAGGGAATAATTTACCCGAAATTAAATATTATTTTCTTTCCTTTATTTTTATTATTGAATGTATGTTTTAAATTAATTATTTTAATGAAATTTTTATTATTTAAACGGGGTATTTTAAGTATAATTGATGCAATTAAACATCCGGAGGATATTGAGTATAAATTTAAAGAATTGTAATTTTTATCTTTCGGTGAGCCGGTGTTCAACAGTTTCTCGGACGATATTTCTATCATGAGTAGTAAAGTACCACTCAATAGTTTTGTGTAAACCATTAAAAAATTTTACTTTCGGTTTCCAGCCTAGTAATTTATAAGCTAAAGAATTATCAGCGACACGATTTAAAGGCCCAATCGGCATATTTGGTTTAAATTTTATACGGGGATGAAATTTAGTATATTTACATATTTCCTGCACAGCATCGATAACTTTTATCCTTTCCATGGTTCCTAAATTTACTGCCGTACCATCATGGAGTTTTTCAGCTGCCAAAATTGTGCCTTTGACAATATCGCCAACATATGTCCAATTACGTATCTGTTCGCCGTTGCCCCATATTTCAAATGGATCTTGTTTGATAAAAGCTTTGGCGATCATGGCTATAACAGCATGATTTTCTAACCCACGTTCACCATAAACTGTAAAGTAACGGCAGGAAGCAGTTTTGATTCCCCATTCATGATAAAACGCTTTCAATGTCAACTCTCCCATAAGTTTCGCCCAACCGTACATATTGTCTGCATCAAATGGAGGTTTAACTAAGTTTTCTTTTAAATAAAGATTTTTTTTAGGATTGGTTTGCAAAAAATTTGGGTAAACACAACCTGAAGAAGCAAAAACGATTTTTTCCACTCCTTGTTTTATAGCAGTTAAAAACACTGCTCCATCCAAAGTTAAATTGGTGCTGCAAGCTGCTTGATGTAAGTCTACATAACCTCGACCACCATGATCGCATGCTAAATGAAAGACGACATCAATATTGGAACACGCTTTTTTTGTTACAGCTGAATTCATTAAATCAGCCTGAATAAATTCTATGGCAGAATTTTTTATATGGCTTTTTAAATTATCTTTTTTTCCGGAGATTAAATTATCAACTACCCGAACCTTTGCTCCTAGTTTCACTAACGCATCGACCAAGTGAGAGCCAATAAAAGATGCACCTCCTGTTATCAAGATACGGGTTTTTTTCCAGTTCATATTTTATTTAAACCGATTCCAATAGGATAATATTTTATATTATTGATGATATCAACAGATTTAATAATTCTCCAGCAATCAATAAGTATTGGTTTTCTTTTTTTATTTATTTGAATACTGTTTATTTCTTTAAAAGGAAGTGTTATTACAGATAAAGGATGATTGTCAATGCATTCCTTTATTGAATTAACATATTTTACTCTATTTCCAAATATTTTTTTAGCATTGTTTTCTGCTTGCGGATCATAAATAGTGACGGGCCGTTTGTTTTTTATAAGTAATTGAGCTAATTTTAAACCAAGAGATTCATCAATAACATCAGTATTATTCCTATAAGCTATTCCTATAATTGCGATTTTATCTTTTGGTTTAACTTTTGAAATTATCAAATTATATATTCTTCTAAATTGATGTGAATTTATTTTGTCAGTAGCATAAGCTAAGGATATTTTTGTTTTGTAACGATTACCGGTATAAATTAATGCTTTATTATCTCGGGGAAAACAGGGACCACCATAACTTGGACCTCCTTTTAAATACTTATTTCCAATCCGTGAATCATTGCCTAAGGCATGTGTTATGGTATCGATATTTGCTCCGGGAATTTTTTCACACAGTTCAGAAAGCATATTTGCATATGATATTTTAGTTGTGATAAATGTATTTAGGGCAATTTTTGTAATTTCTGCATTAACATGATTCATGGTGATAATTTTAGGATTATTTAAACAAATTTTATTATAAAAATTTGACATTATTTTTGAGCTTTTTAAATCAGAAGAGCCAATTAATACGAAGTCGGGATTTAAAAAGTTACTGATTACATTTCCTAATGCTACAAAAGAAGGATTGTAGCAGATGCCAAAATCTTTACCGGATATCTTTCCCGAAGTTTTTTCTATAATTGGTAAAATGTCTTTTTGTAATGATCCAGGCATAACAGTGCTAACAATTGCAACTACATGAAATTCTTTTTTTTGTTTAAGTGAAGCCCCTATTTTTTTTAATGCTGAAATTACAAAACTATTTGTGAAACCACCGCCTGGTAAACTAGGTGTGGGCACGATTATAAACGAGATGGATGATTTAATTATTGCGTCATTATAATCTAATGTTGCATGGATATTTTTTTTATATTTAATTAAATAATCTTTATATAAGGGTTCATTTATGTGTGCTTTGCCTTGATTTACTGATTTTATATTATCATTATTTATATCGACACCTATAATTTTAAATCCTTGTTTGGCACAAGCTGCAGCGATTGGTGCACCAAGTTTACCTAAACCAAAAATTGATATTGTAGATTTTAAATACATTGTAAATTAATTGAAATCTATTAATACATTTTAAGATAATACCATATTGTTATAACAATAACTTTAAAAGTTTTTTCTAATTTAATGGTATTGCTTTAATTAAAATATGCCAACCAAAATTTTTTTCTAACCATTTAAAAATTGATTTCGGAATTATTGTCCAATACCAAGTTTTTTGATAAATGTATTTACGGTATTTGTTAATGTTGTATGGAAAAATATGATCAATCCATATATTCGTGATACGAAAACCTTTTAATAATTCTTTTGCTTGCGGTATTGTATATACATAACTAACAGGAGATCCAATTGCTGCTTCTGAATATTTGCTTATAAGTTCATTTATCCTCCAGAATGCAGCATTTCCATATTTTAAAATAATCCAGAAAACCTTCCATGAATATTTATGATAAAGCATTATCCGAAGTTCAGTTTTTGGATACGTATACTTTTTTAATTCTTTTATCACGTTTTTTGGATTAGGCGTGTGATGTATAACTCCAAAAGAATAAATTAAATCATAGGGTTTTATTGGAACTGTCTTAGACAGTTGTTCTGCGTTAGCGTGATAGAATTTTATTCTTTTTGTAAGAACAAATATTTGAGAACGTTTTTTGGCAATAGAAATTGATGATTTTGAAACATCGACCGCAGTTACAAAAGCTCCCGCTCTTGCAAAATTTATCGTATCAGTTCCAATTCCACAACCAATTTCTAATACTTCTTTATTTTTCCATTTTGCAAACTGAGTAAATTGTGGAATATGCGGTTCAACAAAATATTTCCTTTTTTCTATTTCATTGAAATATTTTTTTGTACCAAATATTGATTTTGAGTGTTTGATATTACAAGGATGTTTATTCCAAAACTTAGATACAATATTTATAGAAACTGTTTTATAGTTCATTTATTAAATAATAATTTTAATGTAAGCAATGGAGAATCCATAAAAATATTGATCACTCTTTTGATATTTACTAATGAAGGATAGTGTAAAACACTCTGGATAAGCATTTTGAGTGCTAATAAATTTTTTTCATTTATTGCTTGTTGTGCTGTCCAGAAACTTAGTCCACTATATGCTTTATATTTAAGAAAGGGAATCATTTTATATTTAGTATATCTATTTAGAGCTTTATCAATCACGATTTTTTTTGCCTTATAAAATCTCATAGCATATCTTTGTGCATGTGAATCATTGTGAGAATATGCTCGATATTTTGATATAACACCAGGAATATGTTTCATAGAGAATTTAGAGGCGATTCTGATCCACATTTCAAAATCAGGGCAAGTATCAAGGTTTTTATCAGCATAAAAACCTACTTTTTTAAAATATTTTGTTTGTATGAAAGCAGCCTGTGCGGGAGGTACTAGTTCTACACAAAATAGTTTTTTTAAATCATATTGATCTGAAGTTGCGATTTTAATGAGTTTCCCATTTTTGTCTATGAGGTACACATCTCCATAAATCACTGCATAATCAGGAAAAAGTGAAAAGTTTGTTATAGCCCAAGCACATGCATATGGTAATAATTCATCATCAGCATTTAAAATTAAAAGGTAATCTCCTTTTGCTTGTTGAATAGCCTTATTTAATCCGTCTGATTGTCCAATATCTTTTTGTGAAGAAATTTTTATTCTATTAATATATTTTTGTTTTCGATATTTTTTTAAAATTGCCTGAGTATTATCTGTTGATTTTCCGTCATGGATAATATGTTCTACATAGGGATAATCTTGATGCAAAACACTTTGAATACATCCGTCTAAAAATTGACCCATATTATAGGTTGGGGTGATGATAGAAATCAGTGGATGATTCTTTGAATAAGTCATATTTGTTTATATCTCTATATCTTAGTTATAATTAAGGAGCCGCTAAATCCAGAAAAAAATTTTCTGTAATTTTTAATATTTTTAAAATACTCATCAATTGCATATCTGGCACCAATGCATTGAACATGTCCATAATCCTCAAATAAAATTATTCCTCCCTTTGATAATCTGGGAAAAATTTTTTCGGTTACTAACTTAACTGCCCGATAAGAGTCACAATCGACATTTACAAACGAAAAGTGGTTAATTAATAATTTGTCAATCGTATCAAAAAAATCTCCTTTTATTAAAGATACATTTTTGTATGAAGAAAACATTTTCTTGATACTTATAAAATTTACTTTATGTGTATTACTCCAAAATCTGTCAATACCTAGACGTTCATAAGGAAATTGTTTATATGTATCACATAAGAATATTTTTTTATTTATATTTAATCTGCGTACAATCTCACTAATTACTAATCCGGAATGACCTCGATATGTACCAAATTCAGCGATTTCACCCTGAACATTTTTAGTTTGTATTAAAGCTTGGTATAAATCTAGTACGTCTTCTAAAGGACATTTAACCTCACATTTTGCTAAGCTATATCTATATATATCAAAAACAAGTTTATCATCGAAAACACTAGAAATATAATTTAATGAAGGTGGGTATTGGGTAGGTAGACTCACTTTATAAATTAAATTACGATATTTTGTTTTTAAATTTGCTGTTAATATTTTTATCAATTTATATATTGATGAATTGTCATCATAACATAAAACGATATTATCAATTTGATTTTTCTCTTTTTGATTAAATAACTTTTTTAAAATATATTTTGATAAATCAGATAATGAATTTGATTTTAATGATTGTGCACTAAGTCTTAAAAGTCTAATTGATGCTTTATCTGATTTGGAGAATGTAGAATATAAATTTGTTATATTTTTACCAGGCCCTATTAAAATGGTAAGTTTATTTGATAAATATTTCTTTATTTCTGATGAAATAAAAACCAGCCATTGCTGATAAGTAAAACTCGAATTCCATTGATTAATCTTATATTTATCACTCCACAAGTAGAAATATTTATTAGCAGTGTTTTTGATATAAGTGATCAAATGTGATTTAATAATTCTCCAATTTAGAAAATCATGTTTAAGTGAATAAATGTTAAATTTTGTTGCTGTTAATTTTAAATAAATTATATAATCGATAATATCAGTTAACATAAAATAATTTTCTCCGGACACTTAAAAAAATTAAATTAGATAGACGTTATCTTATGAAGAAAAAAATAAAAAAGCAAATATTGATTATAGGTGGAGGATACTGTGGTTGTAGTATTGCCAGAATACTGTCAGACAGAGGATTTGAAGTCAAAATTTTTGAACAAACAAGTCGGATCGGGGGCATGGCAATTTCATATTATAAAGAGGGCATGGTTTTTGAACTTGGGCCACATGTTATAGCAAATCATGCTTCCAATCAGCTTTCAATGGAGTTTTTAAAAAAGTATATTAAACTAAATCCGACAGTAATTCATTCAGCAACTTACATTCAAAATAAATATTTAAATTATCCACCGCTTTATCAAGATATTAAACACTTAAAACAAAACCACAAAATATTTAAAGAACTACTGAATTTACCAAGTAAGCCAGATATTAAAAATTTTGAAACTTACTTGATATCTAAAGTAGGGATATCTCTATATAAAATATACTTTAAAAGTTTCACCAAAAAATTCTGGAAAATAAATCCCAGATTATTGAGTCATAAATGGGCAAAACTAAGACATCTAGGAAGCAGTTTATCTGAAAAACAAATGTATTTTAATAACAAATTCTGCAGCTATCCTAAATTGGATTTTAACGAATTATTTGTTAATTTATCAAAAAATATCAATATTTTATTCAATCATAAAATAACAAAAATTGATTTTAAAAATTCTACAATTGAGACATCAACGGGACAAAAATTTACAGGAGACCTGATTATTAGTACTATTAGTATTGATGAATTATTACGATTTAGATTTAATAAATTAGCTTACCGTGGTTATAGTATCAAACCGGTAATAATCCACAAAAGTTATTTTCATCCAATAGACAGTAAAACTCACAAGCATTTTGGAATTGTTTATTATCCTGAAAATAATTACACCCATACAAGAATTACGGAATATAAATCATACAATCAAAAACACAATACACCGGCGTTTATAAATCGAACCTTAATAACTGTTGAAACACCCTCCAAAATTAAAAAGTATTATCCTATTATGAATGACGAAAATGAAGATATATTTAAAAAAAATATTAGATTAATATCCGATTATAATCGAGTTGTTAGTTTAGGCAGATTAGGTCTGTATAAATACATGACACTAGACACCACCACGGAACAAATATTTAGATTTTTAAAATATTTTGATAAGTGGACAGAAATTTCAAGTAGGGAAAGAGAAGCTGCTTATATGATTATTCGTGGAAGTTGGGATAATTAAATAAATAAGATATGACTTCTAATAATTAAATAAGTTGAAGCCATATACTGATTGCATATTTTAGCTTGTTTTATAAGTTGTTGATAAATATAATTATAAACAGTATTTTTAATTTTTAAATATTCAGATAAATATATAGAATTAATGTAAAATTTATCTATAATTAACATTTTTTCAGAAGCAGAACGCAAATAATCAAAAAATCCTAATCTGCAATAATTTGACATATTAACGTTGGTAACAGTTTTATTTAGATATTTATAAGGAAAGGTGTCTCCTAATTTTAAAAGTAATTCTAGCATATTGTTAAATTTGACAGTATTATTTATTGATAAATTTTTAACTTTTAAATGCTTTGTTTGTATAAAAGCAGTATAAAAATTTAGATTAAGAATAGACTTTATAAAGTATTCTAAATCTAAGGACTGATCATGATATTTATTTGATACTGTTTTTGATTTTATATCATTTATTCCATAAATAACCGCCACATTAGAATGTTTTAAAAATGTTTTAACTACTAAATGGCATGCTTTTTGATACATTTGATCATTTTGATCAAAGATAACACATATATCTCCGGATATTTTTCTTAGCGCAGCATTAATATAATCTATTATATTTTCTGATTGGCATTTTATAATAATCTGCTTAAGTTGAACATTATTTTTAATTATTTTTTTTATATTTTTTATATTTTTGACTTGAGTGATAACTATTAGTTCAATATTTGAATAATTTTGATTATTAATGCTTTGTAGACAGGTAATTAGATTATTGGTAATGTTTAATATGGGTAAAATAATTGAGATTACAGGTTTTTGGGGTAATGGGTTGTAAATATTTGCATACATTTGTTTTTCCCACAAGTGTAATCCCATATAAGCACATTGTTGGCTATTCTTTACAGATGGAGATGTTAATTTGTTATTCAATACTTTATTGATTATTTTTTCTTTTTCTTTAACCAATTTGTTTATATTTGAAAATTGTTTACTTCCTGAATTAGCATGCCATCTATATCTTGCTACATAACCGGGAACATGTTTTATTTTAAATTTTTGTCCTATTCTTATCCACAGTTCAAAATCCATGGCTTTTTTTATTTTTGGATTATAATATAAACCAACTTGTTCAAAATAACTTTTTTTGATAAATGCAGCTTGTTCGGGGATAACTAATTTTGAACATAGTAATTTCTGAAAACTATAGTCCGGAGGAATAAACTTATCAATAATTTTATTATTTTCATCAATAACGTATTCATCACCATATATCACTGCATAATTAGGATATTTAATAAAATTGTCATAAGCCCATTTGCAGGCTGAAGGGTTTAATAGATCATCGCTGTTTAAATTTAACTGAATTTCTCCCTTTGTGTGTTTTAATAAATTATTTAATGCAGCTGTATGACCTAGATGTTTTTGTTTAAAATAGCGGATTTTCCCGGGATACTTATTAGCATAATTTTGAATAATTTCTTGACTTTTATCGGTTGACCCGTCATCGATAATTAAATGCTCAATGTTAGGATAATTTTGTTTAAGAACACTTTCAATACAGCCCCTGAGAAATTTTTCCATGTTAAAATTAGGAGTAATAATCGATATTAACGGGGGTGTCATGTTAATTATTGTCTAAATAAATTTTTATAATTTTTTCCGCATCTCCTTGTGCTACAATTCTTCCCTTTTTAATTAGATATACCTTCTTACACAATCTTTTGATGAAATCCATATTGTGACTTATAAAAATAATAGTTCTTTTTTTTTCACTACAAATTTCTTCCATTTTCTTAAGTGATGCTTCTTGAAATTTATTATCTCCAACGGCAAAAACTTCATCAACTAAAAGAATATCTGGCTCAAGTTGTATGGTGACTGAAAAAGCCAAACGGATATACATACCTGATGAGTAATATTTAACGGGAATATCAATAAATTTTTTTACTCCTGAAAAGTTAACAATTTCAGTAAATTGTTTATCGATTTTTACTTTGGGAATACCTAAAATAGCTCCTGCTAAATACACGTTTTCTCTACCCGTTAATTCTCCTCTAAACCCGGCACCAACTTCTAATAAGCTACCTATTGTACCCCGAAGAATAATTTTTCCACTAGTTGGAGTAATAATATTTGCTAAGATTTTTAGTAAAGTAGATTTACCTGCTCCATTAGGCCCAATAACACCGATAGTTTCACCTTGATAAATATTGAATGAAATATTTTTTAATGCCCAAAAATTTTCTTTTTGAGGAATAAATTGTACATTTCTAGTTATAACACTTCTTATAAATTTTTCCATCTCTTCACGAAGACTCAATTTTGGCTGAATTTTCGTCAAAACGTATTTTTTTGACAGTTTTAGACATTCAATAATAGGTTGATTCATACTATATCGCTAAAATATTTTTCTAATTTAATAAATATATAGATACCCACAACGAAAAATATTATTGAATATAATCCAATTAATAATAACCCTGGTATATCTATATTGAACGTATTTATTAATAGTGAATTTCTACTAACTTCTATGAGTCTTGTTAAGGGATTAAAATCAAAAATAGCTCTGTATTTACTTGGAACAAAATTTATAGGATATAAAATTGGTGTAATTAATAAAAGAATTTGTAAAAAAAAGGGGATTATAAATTTTATATCCCGATAGATAAGATTTAATGCAGAAAAAGCTGAACCAATTCCAATTGATATTAAAACTGTTAAGAATAAAATGATAGGCATGATGACTATACCTGCTGGATTAAATGAGTATCGATAATAGATTAATAATAAAATTAGCATTACTAAAGATATAAAAAAATCAACTATATTCACAAAAACTGAAGCAATTGGTAAGATAAGTTTAGGTAAATAAACTTTGGTGATAATGTCTCGATTTGCAGATAAACATTCAGTTGCAGAAGTAACAGATTTAGAAAATAAGTTCCAATAAATTAATCCAGTATAAGTCAGTAGTGGATAGGGGATATTACTGACAGTTTTTGTCATTTCTCCAAAAACTATATTCAGTATGATCATTGTTAAAAAAGGTTGTAAAATTATCCAAAAAATTCCAATAAAAGTTTGTTTATAACGAATTTTTATATCACGCCATGCTAAAAAAAATATCAATTCACGATATTTCCAAAATGTAAATAGATTATAATTTATTGAATTGGGGGATATAACGATCTCCATACAAAATTATTTTTTATAGAAGCTTACGATTTTTAAAACAGCATTGATTACGTCAATAATATCTTTATTTGTCATGGCAGGGGATAAAGGGAGAGATATTGATCTACTGCCTACAAATTCTGCATTAGGAAAGTCACCTAATTTATATTTATAAGTTTCCCTGTAGTATTTATGTAAGTGCAGTGGCGTAAAGTGTACTCCACTGCCGATTCCCTCTTTACTTAATGCATTGATAAATGTATCTCTGGAAATTTTCAATTTCTCAATTTTTAGTAAAATTGCATATAAATGTCTGGCGTGTGTTGTGTTATTTTCTTCCGGGGCAGGCAATATAAGTTCCGGCACATCCTTGAAAGCCTTATTATATATATCCCAATACTTTTGTCTGATTTTAAAATTTTGTTTAACTTGAGCTAATTGATGAATGCCCAATGATGCTACTAAGTCCATCATATTATATTTATATCCGGGATAAAGTGTTTCATAAGGAGAATATCCATCTTTGGAATATCTTTTCCAAGCATCTTTTGATATACCATGTAAACTTCTGATGCGAGCTTCCTGCGCCCAAATGGAGTTATTTGTGGTTAACATACCGCCTTCACCAGTCATGATATTTTTGGTGACGTAAAATGAAAAAGCTGTGAAATCAGATATAGTGCCAATCTTTTTACTTCTATATATGCTTTCAGCTGCATGTGCAGCATCTTCTATAACAAAAAGCTGATACTTTTTGGCAATTTGAGAAATTTTATCCATTTGACAAGGTCTGCCGTGTAAATGAACAGGAATTATAGCTTTGGTTTTTTTAGTAATTTTTTTCTCAATTTGTTTATAATCGATATTCCAGGAATTTATATCAATATCGACAAAAACAGGTTTTGCCTGATGATGGACAATGACGTTAGCAGTTGATGCAAATGTAAGAGGTGTGGTAATAACCTCATCGCCTTCCTTTATACCCAACACATCTAAAGCTAAATGCAGTCCTGCAGTACAGGAATTTAGAGCAACGGCATATTTGCAGCCAATAAATTTTTTAAAATTATCTTCAAATATTTTTGTTTTTGGACCGGTTCCTAACCAACCGGATTTAAGAGTTTTTACAACTTCATTAATTTCTTTATTGGTTATTTTTGGTTTTCCAAAAACCAGGAAATTTTTTCTTACAGATTTTCCGCCTGCTATTGCTGGTTGAATCATATGACGAAGTATAACATGTTAAGAAAGTAATTTAAAAAAATATTATTGGTATAATAAGACGATGAAAAAAATTATCAATAAAAATTTTAAAACATTATTACCTGTTATAAACGCAATACTAATAGGTTTACAGTGGATGATTGCGGCTTTTCTGATAGTTGGTTTACATCCCAGACCCAGACAGTTGGATTTGTTAACTGATTTAGGCAAGTACTGGTATAGACCGGAATATGATTTATTAATTTATATATGCGGTTGTTTTGTTGTTTTATTGTTAATTTTTATTTTTACCCGGATAGAGCAAAAACTGCATTTTACGTACAGTTTATTATCATGTGTAATACAATTAATACTAGTTGTGTTTTTTAAAAATTTTATTTTAGACTTCTGGAAACAACCTGTTAATTATAACTTAAAAGTTCTGCTGACCATGATCTGGGCATTTATCTTAGTTTTTCCAAGTATGTTAGCTGTATATTTTTCCGTGAAAAATACCAGATGGAAATTTCCATTCAGCTCGAGACTAAATATGAATCTTATTGACCTGATTTTTCCGCTACTTATCATATTATTAATTTATATTCCGGATATGAAAAACCTGTCTGGAAAAATATATTTAAATGATCAATTTTTACATTGGAATTCATTTGCAATCAGACCGGCATTAGGTTTTAGACACGGTTTGACGTTGGGTAAAGAGATGTTTGTTCAGTACGGTTTGGGATGGCCGGTTGTTATGTCTCTTCTAAATCCTCCCGATTTGACATATAGCAGCATGATCCATGTCGGAATTATTTATGCAGGAATTTATTATATTGGATTATATATTTTATTGCGTTTATTAACCAGGGATATATTTTGGTCTATCACAGGCACATGTTTGACGCTTTTGTTTCAATTTTTTACCCGAAATTTTCCTTTACCTTTTTTTTGGGAAACTCCTTCTTCAACAATTCTTAGAATGCCGTTTGACGTTTGGTTTTTTAGCGCTGTTGTTTTGGCAATAAATTCAGGATTTACGTTTTGGAAAATTGTAGCAGCTATTTTTACCGGTTTAGCAATTTTATTTGAATTTGATACGGGAATTTATCTGGCATTTACCTTTGGTTTTTATTTGGTTGTTCCCATAATCAACGCAGTTATAAATAAAAAATATCAAACAGTTAAAAAAGAAATTTATATTTCTTTATTATGTATTTTTACAGTTTGCATAATTTTATTTGGTAGCATGGCATTTGTTGTAAAAGTTTCGGTATTAGATATTAAATATTGGTCGGTACTGATTGAAGGAATTAAGGAGTACGGTGGGGGTATTACTAGTTTACCTCTTGCCACTCTCAGATCGAACAGCTCTTTAATTGTGTTTGAGTTAATTATTGGTATGTATTTATTCGTGGTAGGTAATTGGTTGATAAAATTTTTGAATAAAAAATCGCATTCAGAAGATATGTTCGTAGCAGGATTAGGTTTTTATGGTTTGGTAATGCTTTTAATCTTTATTGGCAGATCACATATATTAAATTTAATGTATCCAACTGTGCCGTTTTGGATTTTATTTACCTGGGTAGTAGTAAAGATTTATAAGTTAATGTCTGTTCACTACAAGCAAATACAATCATATATACCAGCAATATCAGTTATAACTGTAGGAATACTATTATTGACTAATCCGGCTTATCAAAATTACTCCAATATATTAAACTCGTATTTTAAAGGAAGTGATAAAAATGAAATATGCTTGTTTCAAGATCATAATGATGTTTGCGGATTGCCGGAAACAGAAAGAAAAACAGCTATTGATTTTACAGATATTACTACGAAAATGAAAACTTGGCAATCACAAGGAAAAACAGTAGCAGTTTTTGATGACTATGATACAAGATATTATCTTGCTATTAATAGTTATCCTAAGTTTAGGTACACGCCATATGATATTTTTACCAAAAAACAACTGGAATATATTAGTCAACAAATTATTAATAAACAACCAGATTATATTCTGATCAGAAAAGACGCTCCAAAAAATGATATTATGACAGAAACACAGGGATTAATAAATAGTTATTATCAGCAGGAGAAAGACTTGAGTATTTTCAATGTTTGGCAAAAGAATAATTAGCAGTTAACGCGAATAAGAGTGGTAGTGATAATCTCATCATCTTATGCCAGTTTTAATATTTTCTATTTTTATATTTATTTTGTTTTTTAAAAGTTTATTTGTTTATTTTGTACAGGATGATTTCTATTTTTTAGCTATCACAAGAATTCATACTTTTTCGCAATTTTTTTCATTGTTTATTCCTGATCCTAATAATGTTTGGTATCGGCCTTTATCTTCACCGGTATTTTTTTATTTATTAAAATTATTGTTTGGTTATAATCCATTTGGATTTCATCTGATAGTTTTTGTTACACATGTATTTACCATATGGTTACTTTATTTTTTCATAAAAACGATTTTAAAAAATAATTTAATTGCATTATTATCAGGATTATTTTATGGCATTCATCAATTGCATACAGTATCTCTTTCATGGCTCGCAACATACCCATTTATATTAGGGCCGACAATGCTGTTATTAACGTTAATATTTTTTTATAAACAAAAAATATATTTATCATTACTTTTTTTTATATTCGGATTATTATCTTGGGAAATTATTGTTATCGTACCGATAATTTTAATACTCTTTACAATTCTTATAGAAAAGCAAAAAAAGTTTCTCAGAATAACTCCATTTATATGTTTATCAGTGTTATTGGTCATTGTTAGATTAGTTATTTTTAAAACTGAAGTTAAAACAAATCTTTATAGCATACAATTTTCCTGGGAAATAATAAGTTTGTTTAAATTCTATTTATTGAGACTAGTGGGTTTACCTATGTTGATAACAGAAATGCCAAATGTAGAAAAAATTATTACTTTATTGCTTTCAGGATTTTTTACAATAATTACAATTTATGGATTCTATTTATCTTATATTAAACGGCATTTACAAAAAAGAATTGTGCTATTTTTATTATTACTAATGATTATTGGTATTGGTCCCTTCTTATTTTTACCGAACCATATAGCTCCGCATTATTTATCTGTAGCTCTTATAGGTTATGCTATTTTATCTGCATACGGTATTTATGAAGTCATACTTAATATAAAACATAAAAAGATAATTTCTACGATAATAATATTGATTTTTGTAATAAATCAATACATTGGAATAGATTGGACTTATAAAACACATTGGATATTTCAAAGAGCTGTTTTAGCCAAAAAATTAATAGAAAATAATCAATTAATTCAAAAAATTGGAACCGAAGAATATTTTTCTTTAGGCGGAGAAAACGGTTATACTGCTTTGCATAAATGAAATCATTGAATATTTTTATAATTAAAAATGCATACTTATTTATTTTAATAATTATTGCCACATTAATGTTTTTTCTTGTTTTAGGCAATAAATCTCCCTATTTTTCTTCGGACTCTTATCTTTATAAACATTTTTATTATCAGTTTAAAGGGCATTCATTCGATGAATCACGTAATAAAATTCTTAATGAAATTAATGTAACTAATTTTGATGAAGCCACCAAAAATATCTTATTAAATGATGAAACATATAGTATAAGTTTAAATTTAGTTAATCGAAGGGTATTTTATCCTTATGTTTCTTTTCTATTAAGTAATTTTATGCAAAATGACTATAATAATTTATTAATTCCAGTGTATTTTTCATACATAGGAGTAATTATTATGATTTATGTTTTGATTAAATCTAATAAACCGGTTTTATTTTCTTTTGGTTCTGCTTTATTATTTTTAAGCTTTTACCCATTTATCTATTGGTCAACATATTTTTTGACTTATACAATTGGGACTTTTTTTTGGATGTTTAACGTATTTGCAGCTTATAAATATTTGAGGGAAAAATGCAATAAATGGCTAGTTTTATATATTTTTAGTCTGATTTTGTCATTAACTAATCGTGAGACCAGTATTTTACTACTGCCTTTTTTAATGTTTGTAAAAATATTTTGTTTATTTAGACCTAATCTTAAACAAACAAAAATACAATTAAATAAGCTATTGTTTTCTACCATTTTAATTATTGCAGGCTTTTTCATGTTTATATTTCTATTTAAACAGAAAAATATTATTGACGCTATTGTTTATAACCAAAATAATTTTGGTTTATATAACAAACCAAGATCATTAATAGATGTTATATCATTTTGGTTTAATTCAGTAATTTATGTTCATCAGGGTATACTCAATGATTTACTGAAACACAAATATTGGGGGACAATTTTATTATTAACTTTATTAAATATATTTTTTAGAAAAATAAAGAAAATAGATCAATTGGAAATCATTTTAATCAGTTCCGCCTTTGCATCATATTGTGGATTACTGATTTATCCGATATTAAGTTACAGATATTTTTTTCCAATCGTAGCAAGCTTAAGCTATTTTTATTGGGATTTAATCAGTTTTTACTTAAATAAATTAACGATATTTATCAAAAAAAATAACTAATTAATTTTTTTTGGTTTATTTAAACATCGGACCTTATAAATAATTAAATATAATGTATAAGAAAATTACCGTTTTCATAATTTGTTTAAGCGTAATTTTACTGTATATGTCTCCATATATAATTTTGGGAGAAAAATCCTATCTACCGATTAACGACAATTTAGATGGGCCTTTTATAGATTATGTTTTACTGTCAAGAAGCAATAAGATTTTTTCAGGTCTTACTGCGGTTTTGCCTCAAATTGCTAACGGAATATCCAGAAATGTATTCCCTAGTGAATTTGACTTAACTTTATGGTTTTTTTATTTTTTTCCACCGTTTGCAGCTTATTTTGTTAATCTTTTACTCTATAGAATTTTAGCATTTTTTGGTATGTTTTTACTGCTTAAAAAGCATATCTTAGATAAGAAAATTAACCAGTTAATATTATTTTCAGTTTCACTGATTTTTGCGCTTTTACCATTTTTATCATTTGGCTCGGGTTGTATAGCTTTGTTACCTTTAACTTTTTATATTTTTTTAAATATCAGGAAAAATAAATATTGTTGGTATGATTGGGTGATACTGGGATTTATTCCACTGTATTCAAATTTACCTTTAGTTTACACATTTTTTATTTTATTTTTAGGTTTATTATGGTTGTTCGATCTAATTAAATATAAGAAGATAAATCCGATATTTGTTTATGCATTGATAACATTTTCTGTATTGTTTTTAATTAAAGAATATCGGTTAGTTTATATTACTTTTTTTGATCATAGTTATATTTCTCATCGGGTAGAATTTGTAATAATAAAAGATTCAATCTCGCAATGTTTACAAAAAACATTGGATATCTTGCATTATGGACAATATCATGCTCAAAGCAGTGCATTTCCGGTTTTAATAATTTCCTGGATTGTTGCATTTTTACATATTCGAAAAAATAAACTGAAAGCTAATTTTTATTGGACAACTGCAATCATATTCTTTTTTGCTCTCTGTTACGGGTTTCGCGATGTCTGGTTTTGGAAAGACATTGGCAGCAAAATTACACTACTGCATGCTTTTGATATCAGTAGATTTTTTATGTTGTTGCCCTTATTTTGGTATATAAATTGGGCATATTCATTACAAGTAATATGGCAAATCAAAAAATATGGTCAACAACTAACAGTGTTATTAATTGCAATACAATTGATGCTTATTTTTTATAAGAATGAAATAGTGCAAGGATCAATAACATATAAAATAAATTTTAAACAATTCTTTGCAGAAGAACTTTTTACTAAAATCAAATCTGATATCGGTGATAAAACAAACAGTTTTCGTATAGTTAGTTTGGGAATTCATCCATCAATAGCATCATATAATGGTTTTTTTACCTTAGACTTTTACCTTAACAATTATCCACTAAAGTATAAACATGAATTTCGGCAAATAATTTCTGGTGAATTGAAAAAAAACATGGAATTACAGAAATTTTTTGATGAATGGGGGAGTCGGTGTTATTTATTTTCTCAAGATCTACCGGTTCATCCTTGGACAAAATCAATATACGAAACAATAAAAATACAAGACTTAATAATTGATACATACAAATTTAAGAGCATGGGTGGAAAATATTTATTTTCTGCTGCAGAAATTATGCATCCGGAAATTAATAACCTTAAATTTTATAAAAAATATTCAAATGTAAATTCTGCTTGGGATATTTATGTATATAAATTATTGTAGGAAAATTATTAAATTTTATGTTATTATCCTAACCAATTAATAAGTTATATCATTTTTATGCAAGTAATAATTCTTTGTGGTGGTTATGGAACCAGACTTCGGGAAGAAACAGAATTTAAACCGAAACCCATGGTATTTATAGGTAAAAAGCCGATTATTTGGCATATCATGAAAATATATGCTTATTATGGAATTAATGAATTCATTTTGGCGCTTGGGTACAAAGCTAATAATATTAAAGATTATTTTCTTAATCAAAAAGCTTTTACAACTGATTTCATTCTGCATACCAGATCACACAAAACAAAATATTTTCTGGAAAATCGGACAGAAATAGATGATTTTAAGATAACCTTTGTAGATACTGGTTTAGATACTTTACCTGGAGAAAGGATTCTTCGTTGTGAAAACTATATTAGCAAAAAAGATAAACATTTTATGGTTACTTATGGAGATGGCGTTGCAGATATAAATCTTAAAAATTTAATTAATTTTCATAATAAACAAAAAACTATCGGCACCATAATTGGTGTTCATCTCAGATCAAAATTTGGTTTGATGAATGTAAATACAAAAAATTTGGTTACAAATTTTAACGAAAAACCAGTACTGACTGACTGGGTAAACGGTGGATACATGGTATTTAACCGAGAAGCTTTTAAATATTTCCGAAACGGGGAATCTGAACATCCGGCTTTAAAACGACTAGCAAAAAAAAGAGAACTGTCGTTTTTTAAGCATACTGGATTTTGGTTTGCGGTGGACACTATTAAGGAACTGACAGAACTTAATCAAATGTGGACTATTGGAAACTGCCCTTGGAAGGTATGGAAATAGTAAATAAAAACATCTTAATAACGGGAGGTGTTGGTTTTATCGGTAGTCATTTAGTTAAAGCCTTAACTGATCAAGGAATTTTTCCAATCGTATTATATCGTTCGATTGACCTAAAAAGTTATTTTACTTTACAAAATCTAAATACCAAGACACAATTAATTTATCAAGATATAAACGATTATGCTGGTGTTTATAGAATAATAACAAAATATAAAATTAATGTTGTTTTTCATTTAGCAGCTCAGGCTCTGGTTGAATTAGCTTATGATAACCCATTAGATACTTTATTAACAAACATAATTGGAACTGCCAATATTCTCGAAGTCTGTCGTCAAAAAGGCGATATGGATGCAATAATAGTAGCGTCATCAGACAAAGCATATGGAAAAAAAGGAAATGTTAAATATAAAGAATCTGATGCATTAGTAGGAAATCATCCTTATGAAACATCGAAAGCCAGCGCAGATCTTATAGCCCAAATGTATATAAAAACTTATAATATGCCAATATCCATAACAAGATTTGGAAATGTATACGGTGAAGGAGATTTGAATTTTTCAAGAATAATTCCTGGAATTATGCAGGCATTAATTAAAAAACAAACGTTAGATGTTCGTAGTAACGGTAAGTTTATTAGAGATTATATATATGTTGATGATGTTGTTAATGGATACTTATCAATAATAAAAAATTGGAATAAAATTTGTGGACAATCAATTAATTTTGGTTCAAAAGAAACATTAAGTGTAATGGAAATAGTTCAATTAGTTGAAAAGACCCTCAAATTAAAAATAAAACATAGAATACTCAATAATTCAAAAAATGAAATAAATTATCAGTCTTTAAATGATAATAAAGCCAGAAAAATACTCAAATGGCGACATAATTATAATCTTAAAAATATGCTACCTGAAATTTATTCATGGTATAAAAACAGCTTAACCCAGTAATTATTATTTAATTTGAGTTAATATTTTAAGGGAGTGATATTCCACTTCAATAATATCTTTTTTATAAAGTACTTGTAGCTCTTTTTAAGAAATAATTATGATGTCTTGTAAATATTTATTACGATTAGGAGAATTGTTTTTATCAATGAATCACTTCTTTTATTCTTCTTATGCCTTCGATTAAGTTATCTTTAGAAGTAGCGTAAGAAATTCGTAAATACCCTTCACCGTATTCTCCAAATGAGGTACCATCTAAAAGTGCGACTCCGGCTTCCTTTAAAATATAATTAGCCCACCATTTAGAGGATTTGCCTAATTTTTTAATATTAGGAAAAACATAAAAAGCCCCTTGTGGCATGCTACAGCTGATACCTGGGATAGAATTCAGTAAATTAACTATCAGTTCTCTGCGAACCGTAAATTCTTTTAACATAGCTTTAAATTCAGTATCTGTGCCTGTTAATGCGGTTAGAGCGGCTTGTTGGGTAAATGAAGCTGTACAGCCGATAGAATGGGTCAAAAAGCTGTCAACCTTATCAATATTTGCAACTGGTACTGCCAGATAACCTATCCGCCATCCGGTCATGCTATAAGTTTTAGAAAACCCATCAATCAAAAATGTCCGGTTCTGGACGTCCTTATTAGAGTAAAAACTGTGATATTTTTCTAATCCGTACAGAAATCGGGAATATATTTCATCGGTTAAAATCCAACAACCTATATTTTTGATTAAATCAGCAATTTCCGATAAAATTTCCACAGGAATTATTCCTCCTGTAGGATTACTAGGAGAATTAAGAATTATCAATTTAGTTTTGGAAGATAATTTTTTTCGGAATAATTTCATGTCGAAACTAAAGTTATTTTCTTCCAAAAGCGGGATAGGAATCCCAGAACCCCCTAAAAAATTAATCAGTGAAGAATAAGTAGGAAAACCTGGATCCGGATAAATAACTTCATCACCATGGTTAATTACCAGAGACATAGCTGTGAAAATGGCATTTTTTGCGCTGGGAGTGACTGCAATTTGCTCGGGATTAATTTCAACATTACGCGACCGATTTAAATATTTTGCAATTTCCTGTCTTAAGGATAATATTCCTAAAGGCGGTGTATATTTGGTAAAACCTGCATTTATAGCATGGACACCGGCTTGGCTAATATTTTTGGGAGTGGAGAAATCTGGTTGGCCGATTTCTAAATGAATAATTTTCTTTCCTTGTTGTTCTAATTGCGTAGCTTTATTTAATACCGAATATGCTCCTTCCGGTAACAAAAAACGTGTTTTATTAGTTAATAATGGCGAATTATTTGTCATATGTCTTATTTAACAAATTTGATATATATTCCGGACGGTCCAAAAAAGGAAACATATCTTCAAAAGGTCGAGATTCCATAGATCCGTCAGGATTAAGCACTGATTCAACTGCAGGAATGACCATTTGATTTTTTTCTATAATTACTTCGCAGAGTACTGCACCTTTTTTCAACACTTGTTTAATGCCTCTTTTTAGATTTCGATTATTATCAATTTTTATATAATTTAATCCGTATGCCGTTGCAATTTTCTTTAAATTAGGAAATGATACTCCTGAATTAGGTCCTTCGCCAATAAAACGTTCGGCGAAGTATTTTTTCTGTGAATATTTTATAGAATAATAACCCTGATTATTTAAGACAAAAATTTTTATAGGTAGTTTGTAATGAATCATTGTTTGCAATTCCTGAATATTTTGCTGAAACGATCCGTCACCGGTTATACATATTATTCTTTGATTATTATGGGCAAAAGATGCTCCGATGGCTGCCGGTAATGAATAACCCATAGTAGCAAATCCTCCAGAAGTAATATATCGCATGCCAGGTTTAATAAATACAGCTTGTGATCCAATATAAAAGGTTGATCCAGCATCAGTAACAACAACGTCATTTCCGCTTAATAAACGGCAAAGCTCATCAACTAATAGATAAGTATTTATCCCTTTCTTAATTAATTTGTAATTTGGTAAACAAACAGGATATTTTTTCTTCCATATTTGACAATGCTTTATCCAAACTTGATCAAAATTTAATGTTACCTTTGATAATTTAGAGTATAAAATTGGCAGTAATTTATTTAAATCAATTTGAACATACAAATCAGCTTTAAGATTATTTTTTTTATGACTTGAAATATCAATATCTATGATTATTTTTTTTGAATTAGGAGAAAATGAATCGTAATCATACCCAATTTCCGCTACTGGCATGCTGCTGCCAAAAACAATAAGTAAATCGGTGTTTTGAATTGCCAAATTTCCAGCTCGATCTCCTTTGATACCAATTCTACCTACATAATTTGGGTGATTATTGTCTATAACGTCAATACCTAAGAAAGTAGTTACCACAGGAATTTTGAATTTTGATACAAACGCATGAAATATCTTTTCAATATTGGCAATTCTGACACCTCTGCCTGCCAAGATAACGGGTCTTTTAGATATTTTTAATAAATTAACTATTTTGTTAACAGAATCAGTAGAAATTGATTGCTGTTTAGGTTTAGGATAACCAACAAGGTTCTGTGTATTTATTAATGCAGATTGCACATCTAACGGAATTTCTAACCAAACAGGTCCTGGTCTTCCAGATTTGGATATATAAATTGCTTTTTCAAGATGATATTTAATATCTTGAGGTTTATCTACAAAATAATAATATTTTGTGATTGATTGAACCATTGGGGCAATATTTATTTCCTGGACACCACATTGTCTTATTGCTGGATTGCCGATTTTATATGTTGCTTCTTTTTGTTTAACTTGACCGGATATGAATAGACATGGTACAGAATCCAACCATGCTCCGGCTGTACCGGTTAATGCATTTATTGCACCTGGACCGGTAGTAAAATACCCTACAGCAAAATTATTATTGGTTTTAGCATAGGCCTCAACTGCCATAGCTTGAGCTTGTTCATGATGAAAACAGACAGGTTTAATTTTTCTAAAAACAGTTAAACCGTCAGTTAAGTGCATAATGCCAGCCCCACTTAACATAAAAATATGCCTAATGCCAAAATTGTATAAATATTGAGGAATAAAATCAGCTACTCGGATTAACTTTTGTGCCATAATATTTTAAATTAATTTACATTGAGAGACAAAACAAAGTTTGTCTTTAACTTTCTTATGGATTATTGCTAAATTTTAACAAATAATACTCAAAATTAATAACAAAACTCCGAATAAAAGTAACATAATATGATTGTAGTTGCAATACTAGTTAAAACAAAAATTGTTCATTCTAAAACTGAAAACTTAAAAATTTATTAATTAACCTGATTTATTTTATTAATTCTAATTATTTAGATAAATATTTTTTGTTTTATTATTTTTTATAAATATATACTATAATTGTGTTAAAAATGATTGTTATAATACATATTATTAATAAACTTAAATTAATCTAACACATGTTTAATAACATTTTTGTTGAATTTTTTAATAAATATACATCTAAATTAATTACCAAAGAAAAATTTATTGATTGTGCATATAAAAATCACAATATTTTATTTGACTATGCAAATTATTTAAAATTTACTGATATTAAATCTATTAGTATTTCAGATGATGAAGTGAAGATGATTTCAAGAAAAGAAGAGATTATATTATTATGTAAGCGAAATGATAAAAGAATAGTTCCTTTTGAAATCATCAATTTTAAAAATTATGAAGGAGAATATTTTAATTTTTATTTAAATTTAATAAAAAAAGCAAAAGTAGTATTTGATATCGGATCAAATATAGGTTGGTATAGTTTGAACGCAGCTAAAATAAATAAAAAAATAATAATATATGCTTTTGAACCGATTAAAGATACATATGACTATTTGATAAAGAATATTAAACTTAATCAACTTAATAATATTATTCCAAATAATATTGGTTTATCAGACAAAAACGCAACCGTTAATTTTTATGTAAATCCAGAAATTTCTGCAAGTGCATCAGAAGCAAAAATTACTAATTTTAATACGAAGAGGATAAAAGTAACGTTAAAAAAATTAGATGATTTTTGTGATGATCAAAAAATTTCTATAATTGATTTAATAAAATGTGATGTTGAAGGTGCAGAACTATTTGTATTAAAAGGAGGAAAAAAAATAATTGAGAAATTTAAACCAATTATATTTATCGAAATGCTTCGTAAATGGGAGAAAAAATATAATTATCATCCTAATGACATAATTGATCTTATGAAGTCTTTTAACTATTTATGTTTTACAATAGATACCGGAAAATTAAAACAGATAGCAAAGGTAACCGAAGTGACAAAAGCCACAAATTTTATCTTTTTTCATAAAATTAGACATGATAACTGCATAAAAGAATATGAAGCAAACTAATCAAATAGTTAAAGAAGATATAAAAGAAATAATATATAACCTTCAAAAAGATTGTAAGAAATTAATGGATTCAAACATTCTTGTGACCGGAGCAAGCGGAATGTTAGCTAAATATATTGTATTAACTTTAATTAAGTTAAACGAAAAAGTTTTAAAAAATTCTTTAACAATCTATTTACTATCAAGGACTGACTGTTCACCATTATTTGGATCTAACAAAAATATTAAGTACCTAATCCAAGATGTTTCAGAACCATTGCCTAAAATAAAAAATCTTAATTATATTATTCACGCAGCCTCAAAAGCTGCACCGAAAAATTATTTAGCAAATAAAACAGATACGCTAAGGGCTAACATTTTGGGTTTATTTAATGTTCTAAACTTAGTTAGCAAAAATATTAAAGGTATTCTTTATTTCAGTTCAGGTGAGATTTACGGTGTAATTAATCCAAACAAAAAAATTAAAGAGGATCAAATAAGCATTACTGATCATTTAAGTGAGCGGTCAAGCTATATTGAAAGTAAGAAGATATGTGAGTCAATCTGCATAAATTATTATAAAGAAAAAAAATATCCGATAAACATTGTTAGATTATTTCATACATTCGGACCAGGTTTAAATATGAATGACGGAAGAGTTTTTAGTGATTTTATTAAAAACGCAATTGACAAAAAACCGATCAATATTAAAGGTAACCCGAATTTAAAACGGCCACTACTCTATATAAAAGATGCCACAATTATGTTTTTTAAAATTTTATTAGCCAATAAGTTTGGTGAGATATATAATGTTGCTAACCCTAAAAATTTAATTACCGTCAGAAAAATGGCTCAGCATAGTTCAGAATCAATTAACAAATTAAAAGGGCTAAAAATTCCAGTAATCTTTTCTAAAACAAACATTAAATACTATAAAAGTATAATGAATAAAGTAAATCCTGACATCAACAAATTTATCAAAGAATTTAAATATACCCCAAGAACAACTGCCAAAGAAGCTTTTTTCAGAACGATTTCTTCTTATTTATCATAAGCTAAAGATTAATTTTGTTTCTTTCAATAAATAAAGGTCTTTTTTTCACTTCATTATAAATTCGGGCAAGATATTCACTAATAATTCCCAGAAATAAGAATAATATTCCAAATAAAAAAAGAAGAATCATTATGATTGTCATAATTCCTGGTGTTACTTGTCCATAAACTATAAATAAATACAAATATAAAAGCATAAGAGCAGAAGAAAAAATAGTAACAATAATTCCAATAATTGACATTATATGTAGAGGGACATATGAGAATGAAAATATAGCATTAAAAACAATGCCAATTACGGTTTTAAAATCAGCTTTTGATTTTCCTGCATATCTTTTTTCACGGTTAAAAGGAATACCTATTTGTTTGAAACCTGTCCAAATAATCAGGCCTCTTAAATATTTATTTTGTTCAGACATTTTATTAATAATTTCATACACTTTTTTGTCGATTAGTTTGAAATCGCTGGCATTTTCCGGAAACATATTACCGGTTAACAAATTAATGGTTTTATAAAACAAAACAGAAAAAATATTCCTAAAAAATGAGGCGGTTCTTTTTCTTACAATTCCATAGACTATTTCGTATCCTTGTTCCCATTTATTAATAAAATCCTTGATTAATGATAGGGGCTCCTGTAAATCAGCCATCATTATCACCAGTGCTTCGCCTTTGGCATAATGAATCCCTGCTTCAATTCCATTTTCAGTACCGAAGTTTTTTGAAAGTTGAAGAACCTTAATTTGTTTATTTCGATGGGCATATTGGCTTAGAACAACATAAGACTTATCAGTCGATCCATTTTCGACAAAAATTATTTCAAATGAATAAATTGAAAACGACTTAATAAATTTTAGAATTCTTTTTAATAATTCAGGTAAACCCTCTTCTTCGTTATATACTGGAATGACAATAGAAATTAGTTTTTTAGACTTCATTAACAGACATTCTACAATTAATATAATTTAATTTCCAATTAGCTAAAAAATTAATATAAATGTTAAAATTGTAACGATGAAAACATTTGTCTTCGGTAAAACTTATATTCCTGTTACGGGAAAAGTATTTGATGGAAAAGAAATTAATAATGCTATTAAAGTTGCAAAAGAAGGTTGGTGGACTGAAGGAAAATTTGCAAAACAATTTGAGACAAATTTTAAAAAATATCTGGGAATTAATTTTGTTTCACTTGTAAATTCCGGATCTTCTGCAAATCTGTTAGCCGTTGCTTCACTGACATCTTCCATATTTGGTAAAAGAACTCTTAAAAGAGGTGATGAATTTATAACAACATCAGTCGCATTTCCTACTACAGTTAATCCCGGTATTTTATATGGACTTAAGCCAGTTTTTATTGACGCACGGTTGGATACTTTAAATATTGATGCTTCACAAATAGAAAAAGCAATAACAATGAAAACAAAACTCATTATGCTTGCTCATACAATGGGAATACCATTTGATTTAACAAAAATTACCGCTCTTTGTAAAAAATATAAATTGTGGTTAATTGAAGATTGTTGCGATGCACTTGGATCTGAATTTAAAGGAAAAAAGGTAGGTACTTTTGGAGATATTGCTACTTTTAGTTTTTATCCGGCACATGCAATTACCATGGGTGAAGGTGGAGCAACTATTACTAATAATTCATTAATCTATAAATCAATCAGACAATTTAGAGATTGGGGACGTGACTGTTGGTGTGATACTGGAAAAGATAATACTTGTCGTAATCGGTTTGGCTGGAAAATGGGAGAACTTCCTAAGGGTTACGATCATAAATATATTTATTCTCAAATTGGATTCAATTTGAAATTAACAGACTTTCAAGCTGCAATTGGTGTAGCACAACTTAAAAAATTGCCCCTCTTTTTAAAAAAAAGGAAATTAAACTATAATTCGTTATATGTATTTTTTAAAAAATTATCAAAATATTTTTTAATAATGAAAAATGATAAAAATATGGATATTGCATATTTTGGATTTCCGTTTCTTATTAAAAAGAACGCACCATTTACGAGAAATGAATTTGCAGAATATTTAGAAAAAAACAATATTGGTTCCCGTAATGTTTTTTCCGGAAATTTGTTGCGGCATCCGGCATATTTACAAATAAGAAAGAATTTTAAAATTATCGGTGAACAATCAAACGCGGATCAAATTATGGAACAAGCTCTTTGGATTGGTGTATATCCGGGAATAGATTTAAAAAGATTAAATTATATGAAAAAAACAATTAATTTATTTTTGAAAAAATACGAAGTGAAATAAAGCTCATGAAAAAACAAATACTTATCACTGGAGCTTCTGGTTTTATTGGTTCTGTTTTATTACGCAAACTACTTCAACAGGGATATAAAATCCATCTTATCTTAAGAAAAGAATCTAACACTTGGAGAATAAATAAACTACTTAAAAGCGTTACTATTCATCATTCTGATCTTTCAGACCTTAAAAAATTAAAAAGAATAGTACAAATTTCAAAACCAAAAATTATTTATCATCTCGCCACCAATGGTGCATATTCGTATCAAAAAAATGCTAATCAAATAATTGAAACAAATATTTTAGGAACCTGGAATCTAATTCAAGCATGTAACGAAATTAATTACAAACTTTTTGTAAATACTGGTAGTTCTTCTGAGTATGGTTTTAAAAATTGCGCAATGAGAGAAACTGATATTCTTGAGCCAGACAGTTATTATGCTGTCACAAAAAGTGCACAAACTCTACTTTGTAGTCATGTTGCTAGACAAGAAAAAAAACCTATTGTAACTATTCGTCCCTTTTCAGTTTACGGACCATACGAAGAACCAAAAAGATTTATCCCTACCTTAATGAAGTCCTTATTACTAAACCAAGAAATAAACTTAGTATCGCCAAATATTGCTCGAGATCAGATATATGTTAATGATGTGGTTGATGCTTATTTAAAAATTGACGAACTGGTTCAAAACCCCGGGGAGTATTTCAATATAGGAACAGGAATACAATCAACGATTCGTGAAGTTATACAAAAAGCAATCGAAGTAACAGGTAAAACTACTAAATTTAACTGGGGCAAAATGAAGTCAAGAGATTGGGATACCAATGCTTGGGTAGCTGACATTTCTAAAGCACGACGACTGTTAAAATGGAATCCTAAAGTAGATTTAAAAAAGGGTTTACGAAAAACTTGGGATTGGTTTAAAAATAATTCTCATTATTACTAAACTGATAATTATGAAACCAGCCATGTTAACCTACAATAATTGCCCTATTTGTAATACTCGATATCAGTATAGTGTTATTTACAAGAAAAATTTTAACCTATCAGATTTTAATCAAAAAGTTTTTTCTGCTCGCCGACTACCCGACAAGATTCACTATCAAATTGTTAAATGTAAAAAGTGTGGATTGGTAAGATCTAATCCCGTCGTAAACACCTCAATGTTAAATCAGCTTTATAGAGTAAGTAAACTAAATTATTCAGAAGAAATAGATAATTTAATTGAAACATACCTTATGCATTTATATCCCATCCTAAATAAAATTAATAAAAATGATAATATTCTTGAAATAGGATGTGGCAGTGGTTTTATTTTACATGTTTTGTATAAGAAAGGTTTTAAGAATGTTTATGGAGTCGAACCGAGCATTGACGCTGTTAGTAAGGCCAATAAATTAATCCAAAAAAATATTGCTAACGAACCACTAAGTTCAAAATCATTTCCCGGAAGAAAATTTAAATTAATATTTATTTACCAAACTTTAGATCACATTCCCAATCCCAACACTTTTATTAAAAACTGTTACAACCTTCTTGACAGAGGTGGATATATATTGACATTTAACCACAACATCGATAGTTTTTCATCAAAATTACTCAAAGAGAAAAGTCCTATCATTGACATTGAGCATACATATTTTTATTCTCCAGATACCATTAACAAGTTGTTCCAAAAAAATAAATTTCTTATATTAAAAGTATATTCACCAATAAATATTATTTCCATTAAATATCTGATTTGGTTAGTACCGTTACCCAAAATAATAAAAAGTACTATACTAATGAGTAAGTTAGCCATCTTTAATAACAAAATAAATATAAAATTGGGAAATCTTTGTTTAATTGCTCAAAAATGAAACTTAACACAACTCAAAAAAAACTTCGAAGTCGTTTGTTAGAAATTATTTATAATGCGCATCTTACTCATATTGGTTCTTGTTTAAACGCAATAGACATTATTGAAGCGATTTATCAGATTAAAAACAAAGAAGAAAAATTTATATTATCAAATGGACATGCAGGAGTAGCTTTATATACAGTTTTAGAAAAACATGGTTATCCTATCACTATTAATCCTACAAGGATTTCAGCACATCCTGATAGAAATCCACTATTTGGAATTGACGTTTCAACAGGAAGTCTTGGTCAAGGTTTACCAATCGCTGTCGGTATAGCTTTATCAAACCGTCAAAAAAATGTTTACTGTTTAATCTCTGATGGAGAATGTGCTGAAGGAAGTATTTGGGAATCCTTAAGAATTATAAAAGAGAATAATATTTTAAATTTAAAACTTTTTATTTCTATAAATGGATGGGGAGGATATGATCCGATATCTTCTTTAAGTTTATTGAAAAGAGTAAAAGGCTTCGGTTTTAAAGTTATACAGGTTGATGGACATAATATTTCAAGTATTAAGAAAAAAATATCTACAAAACCAGCAGATAATCCAATACTATATTTTGTTTCTACCAAATCTGACCAATTTCCATTTCTTAAAGGACAAGATGCTCATTATTATTTGATGAAAGAAAAAGATTATCAATTTGCCCAACAGATACTAAAATGATTAATTATTCTCAAGATTTACGCCGTCGTTTTGCTGATGACATTTACAAGCAAATGAAAACAAATGACAAAATTTATATTGTTACCGGTGATCTTGGTTATCGAATGTGGGATAAAATAAGAGTTGAGTTTCCAGCTAATTTTATCAATGTTGGGGCGGCGGAACAAAGTCTTATAGGTATTTCTGTAGGTTTAGCGTTAGAAGGTAAAATACCTCTTGCTTATTCCATAAGCCCCTTTTTATTATATAGACCTTTTGAAACGATTAGAAATTATATTAATAGAGAAAAAATCCCAGTAAAATTAATTGGTTCAGGTCGAGATAAAGATTACCTTCGTGATGGTTTTTCTCACTGGTCAGAAGAAGACAAAAAAGTTTTAAAAATATTTTCGAATATAAAAACATTCTGGCCGGAAACAACAAAAGAAGTTTCAAAAATTGTTCCCATGATTATTAATGATTCAAACCCTTGGTATATAAATCTTAAGAGATGAAAAAAAATAAACTATCAGCGATAATAGCTTGTTATAAAGATGAGCAAGCCATACCTATAATGTATAAAAGACTCAAAAAAACTTTTGAGTTATTAAAAGTGAGTTACGAAATTATTTTTGTAAATGATGGAAGTCCGGATAACTCCGAAAAAATAATTAAAACAATTGTTAATAGAAATAAACATGTAATAGGTATTAATCATTCACGTAACTTTAATTCGCAAATGGCTTTTACCAGTGGTATGAATATCGCTACTGGAGACGCTATAGTTTTATTAGATGGGGATTTACAAGACCCTCCTGAATTAATAGAGCAATTTTATAAGAAATGGCAAGACGGTTTTGATATTATTTATGGAGTAAGAACTAAAAGAGAAGCTCCTTTATTGATGCAATTTGCATACAAAAGTTTTTATCGTATATTTCACTTATTATCATACATATCTATTCCTCTTGATGCTGGAGATTTTTCTTTGATCGATCGTAAAGTTGTAGAAGTTTTAAAAACATTTCCTGAACGGGATCGTTATTTGCGTGGCTTAAGAGCTTGGGTAGGTTTTAGACAAACGGGTATTCCATATAAAAGATCCGAGAGAATGTTTGGTAAAACAACAAATAGTATGTTAAAAAATTTTCAGTGGGCAACTAAAGGAATTTTTTCCTTTTCTTATGTACCCCTTCAGATAATAACCATACTTTCATTGAGTGTATTTGTTTTGTCAGTATTAGCTATGGTTATACAAATTGCTTCAAGGTTATTATTTCCTCAATTAGCGCCTCGTGGAACATCTACAATTTTAATTGTTGTATTATTTATTGGATCAATTCAATTACTTGGAATCAGTATTTTAGGAGAATATATAGGTAAAATATTTGAAGAAGTTAAACAAAGACCAAAATATGTTATTAAAAGTATTTTAAAAAACTAATTATTACAATTAACTTTGTAGATAATATTTCTGCCAACCAGAGAATAGTAATTATATTTACATTGTTTAAAAACTAATACTTGTTGTGGTATAAAGGTAGATGGTACAATAATATATTCGGTATCTTTAATAACAAAATCCCATTCAGGTTTAAGATGTGATATTTCATAAGCAGGAAAAGGTGTATCTAGACGCATATTCATATAAAATCCAATTTTTCCTCCATGGTAATCTTTACGAATTTCGTTTTCTATTTGATATGATTCTGTGGTAGTTAAATGTTTATGAATCAATATTTGAGAAAATGCATTTATTGGAAGTAATTTAATAATAATTATTACTAATAAGATTTGAAGTAATACGTAGCGCCATTTGATTAGTTTAAAAATATCATTAGCAGTAAACGTAAATAACAACATGTAAGCAATTATATGTGTAGGGTAGTGCCATTGATAAAATCGTGAGATTAGTATTAGTAAACTACTAAATCCGCACAGCCAAAAAATATTATTTAATTTAGATCTACTAATAAAAAATATAAAAGCAATAGGTGCACCAAGAAATAAACTTAATATAAATTGTGATCCGGCATTTGGAATACTATTAAGGAAAAAAGTCTTCAATCCCAATGAATATAAAGAATATGGAGCTTGGTCAATTAATTCTTTACCATTTTTCATAAAATGATAAAAGATAAGCGTAAAAAGGATTAGGAAACCGGAAATAACCATATGTTTTATTTTTTTTGTTTCCAATTTTTTAAGGAATAAAATACTCGAGATAAATAAACCGGGCACTATTAAATAAAAATCATATTTAGCTAAAAAAGATAATATGAAAAATGGTACTGCTTGAAAAAATCTATATTTACTCCAAAGATATACTCCAATTAAACTAAAAAATATTGTAGCTCCTTCTCCAGTGGAAGCAGTATAAGGATACCAAAACATGAGTGATCCCAGAATAATAAATATTGGTAATAGCAGTTCAACAAATTTTTTGGGTCTTTGATATTTCCAAAAAATATTTATTAAAAATACTGACGATAATCCTCCGAAAGTTAAATCAAGTATTTTCCATGCATTATTCATTGCTATATGCGAGAGTCTTTGAATTAGAATTACTAAGATAAAATTAAGCGGAGTTATAGCTGGATCCAAAATCTTTTCACTAAAACCATCGTACGATACATGCCAGGCCATTTCTGTATAACCTAACGGATCTTGAATGCTATTCTTAGATATCAATAAACCTAAACCAACTATACTTAAAAAAGTAAATAGAGATAACACCCTTTTCATAATTAATGCGAATTATAATTACTTGTGTTGCTAGTATCAAATATTTATAATTAAATAAATGAATTTTGTAATTATATTAACTTTATTAATAAAACAAATTCTATGGTTGGCGTTTATTCCTATATGGCAATTTCCAGACGAACAAGCACATTTTGCTCAAGTTCAAAATATTGCAGAAAATCAATCATCTGCGTCAAATCAAAAATTAAGTACTTCCCGTGAAATATTTGAAAGCGAGAAATTATTTGGAACTAATCGTGACGGTTTTGGTAATAATAAATATACTTATCATTCTGATTATAATATTCAATATTCAGAAACAACTACAGGTAAAGAAGAACTTAAAATAAAAGAATTTCCCAATATTTACCGTAAAGAATTAACAATTAGAGAATCTACAGGATATCCACCACTTTATTATGAATTTTCAGCGTGGTTTTATAAGTTTGTTTATAATTCTGATTTGATAAGCCGAATTTTCGTTACCAGACTATTTAACTTATTTTTATTTTTTATCTTCTATTTTATTATTTCAAAAATAAGCAATTTACTTTTTAATAATAATATTTTATTAAAAAGTACTTATATAATTATATTAATTTTTAACCCGATGTTGTCTTTTTTGTTTTCAGGTATAAATAGCGATAATTTATATAATGTAATAAGCGTATGGGTAGTTTATCTAGGACTCAAATTATTAAAAAAAGGTTTATCGATAACTACTTTTATACAAATATGTCTAAGTATTTTATTGGCAATGTATACCAAACCACAAGGTTTTTGTTTAAGTTTATTTTATATTTACCCCTTAATATATCTTTTCTTTAATAAAAATAAATTATCTTTAAAGTGTTTTATTTCACTATTAGTTATTGGGATAATAGCTTTTGGAGGGATTATTAGAAATATTTTACTGGGAAGGCAAATTTTACCGGATTTACCACCAATAGAAATTATTCAAAAATTAAGTTTACCCGGATTTTTGATTTATTTAAAATCAATTATTGTTCATACATATCGTGAAATAATTCCCTGGTATTGGGGAGTATACCGTTGGTTGAGTTTAACTTATCCGAGAATCATTCATAGAATTTTAAATTGGATTACCGTTTTTAGCATATTAGGATTAATAGGGCATATTTATCAAAAAATAAAATTGAAGGAAAAAAAGGAATTTTTAGTACTAGGTTATTTAATATATATAAGCATGATGTATTTTGCCGTATTAGCTGTATTTGATTATATTTTTAATATTTCTCACGGTTTTTCTTTCGGAATACAGGGAAGATATTTTTTTCCAACCATAGCAGCTCATATGGGAATACTTTTGATCGGAATATTTCAAATAATTCCCAAAATAATCCAAAATATAGTGATTAAAATACTAGGTTTAGGATTTATATCTTTTCATTTATATGCGCAAAATATGGTTTTATTTTCTTATTTTGATACATCATCTTTTTACAAATTTTTTATTCAAGCAAGTCAATATAAACCTGTATATTTTAAATATCCTTGGTTATTGATACTAACTATAACTTTTTTTCTTTCATTAATCATATTTATTTGGTATTATCTGCACATTAAAGCCAATAAATATGAAAAAAATTGAATTTTCATTAATTCTTCCCTGTTATAACGAGGCAGAACATTTTAGTAAAAGTGCAGATATTATCCTACAAACTCTAATCAATAATAAAAAATCTTTTGAAATAATTTTTGTGGATGATAAGAGCAAAGATAGCACAAAAGAATTAATTTCAAAATTTATAAATAAACATTATGATCAAAAATTAAAGGTTATATATCATAAATCAAATCAGGGTAGAGGAAAAACTGTGGCTGATGGTATTTTGGCATCTAAGGGAGATTATGTTGGTTATATGGATATTGATTGTGAGGTATCACCAAAATATATTGGTGAATTTATCAATAAGTTAAAAAACGGATATGACATTGTATATGGACATAGAAATTATGAAATAAATATATCAGGCTTAATAAGAACAATAACCAGCATAACTTATAAAAAACTAGTAAATTTACTTATTAATACTACAATTACTGACAGTGAAACAGGATATAAATTTTTTAACAGAAAAAAAATCATACCACTTCTTAAAACAACTCATGATAATGGGTGGTTTTGGGATACGGAAATTATGATCAAGAGCGAAATGAGTAGATTAAAAATTACATCAATTCCTGTTTTATTTAAGAGGCGTAAAGATAAAACCTCGACTGTAAATTTACTAAAAGACAGTACACAATATTTATTAAAGTTGTTTCAATTTAGAAAAACTATAAATAAATGACTATAATTAATTTTTTAAGAAATATAATTATTCCGATAAAAGAAATAAATGTTGTTTTACCTAAAAACGGATTTATTTACGAAGTGGGTAGCGGTTATGGTAGTTTAGCTAATGCTATATCGAACAATTATCCTGACAGAAAAGTTATAGGTCTGGATTTTGATCAAAACAAGATTTTAAGAGCAAATTGTCAAGTTAAAACAAAAAATCTTCAATTTATGCATGCAGACGCTTTGAAATTTGAATATAAAGAGTGCGATGGTGTGATTATGTCCGATTTTCTACATCATATCGACTATAAAAAACAAGTAATGCTTTTACAAAAAATAGAAAAAAAAATTAGAAAATCAGGGTTACTGATTATTAAAGAAATTGATGAAAATGATAGTTGGAGAAGAAATATGAGTAGAATTTGGGATTTGTTATTATATCCGAAAGACGCAATTTATTATAGGTCAAAAAACGATTGGACAAAAATAGTAAGAAAATTGAGTTATGATGTAAAGATTAAACGAACTAATATATTCTTTCCCGGGTCTACGTATTTATATATATGCAGAAAAATATAATCCGGTTATTGCCTGGGGTCATTATCATTATAGGAATAATTTTAAGATTATGGCGGTTACCGGAAGTATTCCACTTTACTTACGATGAAGAAGTATTTGCTTTCATAGGAAAAAGAATGTTTGTAAACGGACATATTCCACTTATTGGCGGTGTGACTCCAATGCATGTACATTTAGCTCCTTATTTTTATTGGTTATCGGGTATTTTTCTATGGTTTTCCAAATTAAATCCATTAGGTTGGGGATATGCGGCTGTTTTGATCTCATGCATTACAATGATTTTACTTTTTGTTACTACCCAAAAAATATACGGAAGAACTGTTGCGATCATAGCTTTATTTATTTACTGTATATCATTTTATCAAAATGTTTTTGACCGGCATTATTGGGGTTTAGTTTTTGATGGGTTGATAAGTGTTGGCGTGATGTTTAGTATATTCAATATTATAAATCTAAAAACAAAATATGTTTATTTATTAAGTTTATTATTAGCGTTCGGTATAAATACTGATCCGTCAATGATAGTTTTAATATTATTATCTATTATTAGTTTATTTTATTTTAAGCCGAAGATTAATTTTAAAATTTACCTCATAGCTTTATTTATATTTTTATTTTCATTTTTACCATTAGTAATTTTTGATTTAAGACACAACTTTTCAAATATTGGGGGTTTGAAACTTTATATAGAAGATATTCAAGCTACAAAAAATAGAACAGACCAATTTTCTCCAATACAATCAATATTATTTATACCACAAGCTTTAGGGAGAACGTTATATACATTCGGAGATCAGGATTTGGCTAAACAATACTCGTATTGCCAAAATCATTTGATAGAAAGATTAAATAATGTGCCCATACCGATAGTAATTATAGTATTGGTTTCATTAGTGATATTTTTTATTGATAAATCAACAAACTCAAAAGAAAGAATTGGCAATATTTTGATTAAAATTTTATTTATGTCTGTAATATTAGGGATATTGATATATGGAATTGGTTTTGGCGGGATTTTATATGATCATTATTTAGCAACTTTATTTCCGATTTATTACATAATGGTTGCTTATCTATTAAAAAAGTATTTAATTAAAATTCCAATATTATTTATTTTACTTTTAAGCATGTTTGCAATTTTAAATATTAATAGTAGTTTAAATATAAAACATTCATATGGTTTTACAGATAAAACTTCAGCTGTTAAATGGGCAATAGAAAAAACAGGGAATAATGAATTTTCCCTAGACGTATTGAGCAGTTGTTTTCGATACAATGGATACAGATATTTGTTCTTACTTGGTGGAAAAGAGCCGGTAAAGAGTTATGTTGATGCAAATTTTACATATTTATTTGATAAACCACCTGCTTTTGAGCATCCAAAATATTTAATATTAATCACAAATCCTGATTTTGTTGAAACAAAGCAATACGATGATAAATTAAAAATATATCAAGATCATATTATTGAAAAAACTAAATTTGGAAAAATAGAAGTAATGTATATAAATAATGTAGGACTAGAAAAATACGCAGATTATTGAGTATGAAGAATAATCTTACCGCACACATGTTAGTGAAAAATGAGGAACAGTGGATTTGGTATGCAATAAACTCGGTAATTAACCGCGTAGATCAAATAATTATTTATGATACGGGATCTTGCGATAATACGATAAAAATTATTGAATCTATAAATAACGGAAAAATTAAGTTAACTAAAGCAGGAGAAATTAATTCAGAAAAACTTATTGATCTCAGAAATAAACAAATTGAAGAAACGAATACAGATTGGTTTTTGATATTAGACGGGGATGAAGTTTGGCCTGAAATAACAATTAAAGAATTAGTTAATAAATTGCTACAAGTAAATAGCATAGTCAATGCAATTGTGGTACCGGCAATTTTGCCATTAGGCGATTTGTATCATTATCAGCCTGAAAATGCAGGTAAATATAATATATTAGGTAGAACTGGTCATTATAATATCCGTTGTTATAGAAAAACGAACAAATACAGATGGAAAGGCATATATCCGTTAGAAGCTTATATGGATGATAAAGGTAATTCTGTTCAGCAAAAACCTGACGAATTAGAATTGCTCACCAATAATTATTGGCATCTGACGCATTTAAAAAGATCAAGATTTTCTCATAATAAATTTAAATTAGAAATTGGGGATTTTAGAAAAATACAAATACCTGAAACTTTTTACATAAAAAGACCAAAAATAATACCAGCCCCATGGGTAAAATATAGTATATGGGAATATTTGTTAGCTTCAATATTGACACCAGTACTTAAAATAAAAAGAAAAATTATTTGTGAATAATTTTAAAAAAACTACCGCTATTTTTTGGATAATAATTATTGTGGGAATTGTTTTTAGAATTGCATTAAATGGAATCAATTATTCTTCAGATGCCGAGTCTTTTATTATTTGGGCTCACTATTTGACACAGCATCGTCTATCGGATTTATATATTTTTCTACCAAGCGGTTATTTACCTTATCCACCATTTTATTATTATATTTTATGGATTTTAGGACAAATAATGAATATTTTCAATATTTGGTCAAATCATTGGTTGTCTCTTTTGATAGTAAAAATGCCCGTATTTGCATCTGATATAGGAATAACTGTGATAGTGTATAAATTGAGTAAAAAGTGGTATTCCGATAAAGCTGGTTTAATAAATGCTACTTTTTATTTTTTAAATCCTGCAGTTATCTATGTTACTTCAGTTTGGGGTCAAATAGACTCATTTATCAGTTTAATTGGACTCTTTAGTATGGTTTTGTTATTTAATAAAAAATATCTTTGGTCGTATGTAATTTTTTTATTTGGTTGTTTGACAAAATTACAAATTTTAGCATTATTTCCATTAGTAGCTTTTTTGAGTTTGATTAAACTTAAAGTAAGTAAATTACTAATTTATTCAGTGTTAATAGTTATTGCTACTTTTTTAGTTTTCTTTCCTTTATTAAGAGATATGGGAGTTTTGTGGGTCTTAAAATACTTTTATAATATGCCAAATCAATATCCATATACTTCTGTATACGCCTATAATTTATGGGCCCCTTTGGGTTTTTTGGTATCGGATAAAATAAAATTATTAAATTTGATAGATATAAGATACGCAGGTCTGATATTATTCATAATTACCAGTATAGTAATCATTAGACCTTTATTAAAGAAAAGTTTAAATAAATTACAGATGATATCCTTTGCAGGATATTTATTATTTTTTGCTTTTGCTTATTTTCCGACCAGAATTCACAGCAGATATTTAATATATTCAATAGCATTTTTTGCTCCGTTTTTTATACAATATCCGGTTGTTGGTGTTTTGTTAAGTTTTTTGATGTTGAGTAATTTATTTTTACCAAATAACGATTTGCTATTTAAACCGGTGGTGAATATTTTAAATAATCCATATACGATATTTATATATACTGTTTTTGCTTTCTGGTTATTTATTTATTCCTTAAAAAAATACTTATTAAACGTTTATAACAAATGAAATATTTTTTTAAAAAATATTTAAACTGCTTTGTAATTATATTTTTATTAATTATTCATCTTGTTTTATTGGTTACACTAAAATTTACTGCTTGGCCGGAAATGCTGACTTATCCTTGGTTAATGTTAAATGGTTATAAATTATATACTGATATTATATTACCTTATCCTCCTTTGTTACCGTTATTGTTAAAATTTTTTTATAGTTCTTTTGGATTATCCATTATTTCTTTAAGAATATTTACCATTACAATTATAATTTTCTCAGACATATTAATTTATTTAGTTTCAAAAAATCAATTAGGTAAAAAGCTAGGAATTTTTTCATTAATTATATTTATTTTTAGTCAATTATTTTTTGAAGGTAACGGATTATGGTTTGAATTGGCCAGTTTACCGTTATTACTTATGGCATTATTTTTATTGCAAAGCAAAAAACTTGTATTTACAGGACTGTTCATAGGATTGTCTATTTTGATAAAACAAAATAATGTTTTATTTATTATTCCGGCACTGCTTTATTTAATTTTTAATAAAAAAAGTATCCTAAAATTTTGTATATCAGCTATTTTGCCATTTTTAACTGTATTTATTTATTATTTATCAAAATCAAATTTTAACGATTTTTTTTACTGGGTTATATACCATCCGCTATTTATTCATGCAAAAAGTCCAGGTTTTTTTCTTAGACCATCAAACATGCAAATTTTGATAATTTTTGCTTGGTTTTTTCCACTAATTATTATCTGGAAGAAGAATTTAATATTATTTGTTTGGTTTATTATTTCTTTAATTTTTGCATTTCCAAGATTTGGTTACTTTCATTTACAACTTTCTGTTGCTTTTTTCAGTCTACTTATCCCTTATATTTTTAATATAAATAAGAAAATAAGATATTTTCTTCTTATAATTTACATTCCGTTGATTTCTTTTGTTTTTTCTAAATTTATTCTAAAGGAATTAGGTAAGCCGATACGTTTTTTTACATCAGACGTAATAGAAACAAGACAGACATTATCAGCTATTATTCCGAAAAATAGTACCATTTTTTTCCTGAATGTTTCTTCAGAATATTTTGTTGGAAGTGAACTATTGCCGGTTAAGCCATGGGCAGATAATTTCCCTTGGTATCTTGAAGTGTCAGGTGTACAAGAAAAAATTATTAATAGCTTTGATAAAAACAATGTTCAGTGGGTAGTTTATAAAAAATACAATAATGAGGGTAAATATGTACCAGGATCATATAAACCGGAATTATTAGATGCTTATATAAATAATCATTATCAGGTTAAAGATAAAATAAATGATTCAATATCCATATTGCAAAGGAAAATTGATGGTAAATAGTTATATATTTTGAAAAACTAATTTTTTTATGCATTTTTATCCTCAAATATCAGGAACGTGATACAATTTTAGTGTGCGTATAGCATTTTTATCCTTTTATAATGGTCGAATTGATCGGGGAGTTGAAGTAGCAACTGCTGTAATAGCTTCAAAACTGTCCCAAGAACATGAAATTACGTTATTTCAGGCAGGGGACAGATTAACTTCTAGTGTTAATACTCAAATATTGACAGTCGATGGCAAATGGCCTCAGGATTCAAGTGGCAGTTGGTGGCGCAAATTCTATCTAGATCACTATAGCTTAAAGATACTTTTATTTACCCTTAAGTTTTTGCCGTACTTTTTCAAACAAAAATACGATGTGGTGATTCCCACAAATGGAGGATGGCAAGTATTGACAGTCCGTTTGTTAACACATATATTTGGTAAAAAGATGATAGTTCAAGGTAATGCGGGTATTGGCAGAGACGATCATTGGCAATTGCGTCTTAATCCGGACATATTCATTGCCATATCACCTAACGGATATAATTGGGCAAAAGAAAAAGCACCACAGGTAAAAATTGTATATATTCCTTATGGTGTTGATATAAAATTATTTGATAAGACAAAACCAGCTTACATACCTCTAAAAAAGCCGATTGTGCTTTGTGTTTCAGCCTTACTGGAATATAAGCGGGTGAACTTACTTATAAAAGCTATGACTAAAGTGTCTAATGTCAGTTTATTGGTTATCGGTCACGGACCATTAGAAGTTAAAATAAATGAGATGGGCAAACAACTTCTGGGCAGCAGGTTTTTATTAAAAACCAATGTTAATCATAAAGAACTGACTGGATATTACAAGGCTGCTGATTTATTTTCATTGCCCAGTAAATCCAATGAAGCATTTGGTATAGTTTATGTAGAAGCAATGGCAGCTGGTTTACCAATTGTTGCAACAGATGATTTTAACAGACGAGAGATTGTTAAGAGTGCAGGTATATTAGTTAATCCGGAAAATGAAAATGAGTACGCCCAAGCGATTAAAAATGGACTAGCGCATGATTATTTTGAAAAATCTTTAAATCAAGCTAAAAAATTTGATTGGGAGACAATTGTTGCCTCTTATAAAGATTTATTGAATAATTTATGAAAATTACAGTAATAATTCCCTCATATAATGAGTGGCCTTATATTAAATATTGCTTAATTTCGCTTTCTAAACAAACTATCAAACATGAAATTATTGCGGTTGACGACGGATCTAAAGATAAAACTTATGAGAAACTTGTAGAATTTATAAAAGAACACCATTTTGAAAATTTAAAATTATTAAAACAGGATCATTTGGGACCGGCCCAAGCCAGAAATTTAGGCGCAAAAAATGCATTAGGAGAAATTTTGGTTTTTGTTGATGCTGACATGACTTTTTCAAGTGATTTTTTACAGCAATTAACTAATCCAATATTAGAAAATAAATTTAAAGGAACATTTTCCAAAAACGAAAAAGTGGCTAATTGGGATAATTTTTGGGCAAAATCTTGGAATTATAATCAAAATTTGGCAAATGATCTAAGAATTCCGAGCGATTACCCATTATTTGCTCCGGTATTTAGAGCTATATTAAAATCGGAATTTGAAAGGGTTGGGGGATTTACGAAAGGCTTGGGTTGGGTTGACGATTGGTCATTATCAAAAAAACTGGGTTACAAAGCTTCCTCAACACAAGCTGTGTATTATCATCATAATCCAGAGACTTTATTTCAAGTTTTTAAGCAAGCAAATTGGATTGGGAAAAATGTTTTTTTAACTGGAAACATAAGTCTTTTCGTTAAGAATTTAATGAAATATAGTTTTCTTGTGTCGATATTATTAGGGTTTTTTAAATCAATAAAGTTTAAACTCTGGAAGTTTTTTATTTTCAAAATTATTTATGACTTCGGTATAACATCGGGTATTTTAAGCACGTTATTTTCCACAAATCGTAATAAATAAATGAAAAATTTCGGAAAAATATTACTAACTATTGCAATATTAATTTTTGGAATTACCAATCCAAATAACTCAATAGACAGACTTCTTACAGGTTTATTATTTTTATATACAGTTTGCATATCTTTTGGAAATTATAAGTATTTTTTAAACATTAGTTTTAAAAAGTATTTTAAATTTCTTGTATTCCCGATAATTATTATTTTTATTATAACTAGTTATGGAAATTCAAAAAATTTAAGAAATTATCTATCACATGAACCTATAAATGGAACATATAGGACAGATATGGATGATTTTTTAAAAACTTATTATCTGATGAAACAGGGAAATGATTATTATTCAAGTTACAAAATGGCTGTAGAAAACAATCCATTTAAAGGAGTTGTTTCAACAAATTTATGGTCATGGAAATTTCCTACAGTTTATTATTTTTGGAAGATTTTACCAGGGAATGCACAGTCGATATATTTTGTTTTCATTATTTTGGCAATTTTTACTTTATATAGTGCTTATCTATTTACAGCAAATAATTTATCGGAAAAAAATAGATATCTGGCAATATTGTCTCCCTATCTCTTATATCCATATCTGCATTATGCCGGGAGGGATGCAACTTTTTTACAGACTGAATGGTGGGCAGTTATGCTACTAATTATCGGTGCGTATTTTATGTCTGTTAAAAAAATAAAACTAACAATTATTTGTTTTTCACTATCAATCTTAATCAGAGAATTGATGATTATTCCGATATTATTTGCTTTTGGATATTTACTGATTAAAAAAAACCATTTATGGCGAATTTTTGTTGTCCCAATTCTATTATTTATAGTGGCCACAATTCTTCATATGTTTTTTGTAAAAAATCAAATTCCCTTAACTAACCAATTTTTTACACCGAGAATTCATATTTTAGGATATAAAATAATTATAGCTACTTTGGCTTTTGGATCATGGGAATTTTACTTTTATAAATTAAGATTATTTATCTGGTTTTATTTAATAGCTTTGATGGGAGTTTATTATCTTAAAAATGATAACAAAGCAATTTTATTAGGTAGCCTAATTTTTCCATTATTGATGTTATTTTTGGGCAGTAGTATTTATAATGATTATTGGGGCATATTTTATATACCGGTTACGTTAGTAAATATTCCATTAATTTTTAATAAATTATGATTTGGTTAATTTTAATTATTGGTTTTATATTAAGAAGCATAGGATTGAATCAATCATTATGGTTAGATGAGGCTGCTCAGGCGTTGGAGTCAATCAGACCATTAAATCAACAATTTGACATTGTTGGTGATTTTCAACCGCCTTTATTTCATTTATTACTGCATTTTTGGTTATATCTTGGTAAAAATGAAATCTTTTTAAGATTGTTACCGGTATTAATCGGAGTATTAACAATCTTTGTTATTTATAAATTAGCTTATATTTTAGGAAATAAAAATATCGCTTTGATCTGTGCGGGCCTACTTTCAATATCCCCATTTCATATTTGGTACAGTCAGGAAATCAGACCTTATGCTTTATCGGTTCTATTAGGCATAACGGCAACATATTTTTTGGTTAATAAGAAATTTGTCTATTATGCAATATCAACAATATTATTTATTTACAGCATTTATTTGGCACCTTTTTTAGTCTTAGCTCATGGAATTTATATAGCCTTATTTGAAAAAAATTCTTTAAAGAAATGGATGATATCTATTGGTTTTATGGTTGTTTCATTTATTCCATGGATACCACAATTTATCAAACAATTAAATATTGGTACCGGTTTGGTGAGTGCTTTACCCGGTTGGGGAGATGCAGTAAGTACGCCAATTGTAAAAATTTTACCATTAATATTTGTCAAATTTATAATCGGCAGGATAACTTTTGATAATAAACTGGTTTATGGAAGCATATCAGCCATTTTGTTTACAATCTTTACTTACTTAACTATTAAAGGCTGTAAGAAAAATATAAAAATGGCAAAACAATTATTAGTTTTACTCATTGTTCCAATAATTTCGGCTTTTCTTGTTTCAATATTTTTGCCCATTTTGGCACCACAAAGGGTGCTTTATGTTTTACCAATATTTTATCTATTAATTTCTTTAGGGTTAAATTCAATAGATAATAAACAAGTGAAAATAGGAATTATCGGGATATTTCTAGTAATTAGCAGTTATTCAAATTATCAATATGTCACTAACGTCAGATTTCAAAGAGAACAATGGCGGCAGGCAGTTAAGTTTGTAGAATCTCAAGGGAATAGCAAGAGCATTGCAGTATTTATTTTTCCTGAGGCTTTTGCTCCTTGGAAATATTACAGCCGGAAAATTGTGCCTTCAATCGGTGTCGCGTCAAAATTTGTCGTAAATCAACAGGACTTAAAACAATCTTTTGACAGAATAAACAAATCAGATAAAGTTTTTTTATTTCATTATCTTGAAGATTTAACTGATCCTGAAAAACAAGTATCAAAATATTTAATAGATCTAGGTTTTATAGAAATTAAAAAAACAGATTTTCCCGGAGTTGGTTTTATCAGTATTTATGAAAAATATATTGCATACAATTGAGAGTATTTTAGGAATTTATAGGTGGCATCCAAAGATAGCACTGAGATATTTGCCTGTTGTTGATGATATCAAAAAAAATTTCTCGGAATATTCTTCGGTATTAGAGGTGGGAAGCGGAGGATTGGGAATTACGCCATACCTAAAAAAGAAAATAGTTGGTGTTGATGTATTTTTCGATCTCCCTGTTGATAAAAATATAACAGCAGTTACAGCTTTGGCTAATGAGTTGCCTTTTGCTGATAAAGCTTTTGATACTGTTATTTGTTTGGATGTAATTGAGCATAATTCTAATCACAATAGAATAAAAATAATTTCAGAATTATTAAGAGTTGCATCCAGTAAAATATATATTGGTTTGCCTGTGGGAAAGTTGTCTCAAAAACAGGACGAGGAAATATCAGTAGATTTTTTTAAAAAACATGATCATAATTATGAATATCTGAGTCAACATTTAGAATATGGATTACCTGAAAAAGATTGGATTATAAAAACTGTCACTGAGGAAGCTCAAAAATTAAATAAATCAGTGCAAATTAAAATTTATGGAAATATAAATTTAAAATTCAGAAAGTTTTTGATGAGTGGATGGATATCAGATAATATTATCGTAAATATCCTATTTAGAAAAATATTTATTTTATTTATACCAATTTTTAGAATTTTCAATCATAGTCCAACATATAGAGAGTTATTTTTTATAACTATTAATTAAATACATGATAAAACGTATTATAAAATTCGGACTTAATTTAGGTAAATCACAAACAGCTAAATCTGTTTATTGGATTTTTTCCGGCAATGCGATATCTGTTGTATTAGCATTTTTCATTACGGTGTTAATAGCCAGATTTTTAACCAAAGAAGATTTTGGATTATATCTGGCTCTTTTTACATTTGCTTCCCTCTTGGCTGATTTAGCTGATGTGGGAATAGGATCATCCTTATCAAATTTTTTACCACCATTGATAACTTTAAAGGATACGCACGGAACTAACGAGATATTAGGTACGGCATTTTATTTAGAATTAATTTTTGGAGGATTAATTTTTATTATATCTTTGATATTTTCTCCATTTATTTCCAGATTTTTATTTAATAATGTGGCCATTTCAAGCATCATTATCACAGTTTTATTGATGATGCTAATTTTATTTACCAATTTTTCAATTTTTGCCCTTACCTCGCAAAAAAAATTTAAAGAAGTTTCTTTAATTAATATCTTAACCAATTTATTAAGATTGTTATTAGTGCTGATTGTGGTATTTAAGTTTACTTTAAATTTAAACAATATATTGATTATATATGTGATTTCCTTGTTTTTTACTTGGTTTTATTCATTATTTTATCTAAAAATTAAATTTATTAAATTTTTTCCAAAAATACTGCAAATAAGAAAACTTCTTCAATTTTCCGGATTTTTAGGATTACAAAAGATTTTCATCACAATGTCTTCAAGACTTGATATGTTAATGTTGGTACCTTTGGCCGGAAATTTGTCTGCCGGTATATACGGTGCGGCGTCAAGAATATTGCAAATATATCCTTTTTTTATTTCCGGGTTTGGTTTAGTAACAGCGCCAAAATATGCAGAGTTTAGTGATCATAGGAAAGCATTACGTTTTTTCTATAAAACTCTGACAGTAGTATTCATATTTTTAATGTCCATAATTTTTTTATATATATTTGCTGATAAATTTATTCTTTTATTATTTCCTAAATACCTTGAATCAATAAATGTTTTTCGTGTGTTGCTAATTTCTACAAGTATATTTGTAATCACATCACCTTTTACCACGCTTTTAATTTATACTTTAAAAAAGCCTCAACTAATGGCAATAGCTACAGGAGTTTCTTTAATTGTTATTTTTACCGGAAATATTATATTTATTCCTATTTATCATGAGATTGGGCCGGCAATCAGTTTAGGTATAGGAAATTTTTCAATGTTGTTAATTTGCGGAATTAGTGTATGGAAATTTTATAAGAAATAATATGAAAATCGGTATTGATATTTCTCAAATAGCATATAAGGGAAGCGGGATTGCGTCTTACACTCAAAATTTGGTTAAGTCTTTATTAAAAATAGATAAAAAAAATCAATATATTTTTTTTGCATCAGCTTTACGAAGACGTTATGAAATAGAAAAATTTATAAAATTGTTTGATGTTAACGGTAATTATCAATTTAAATTATATCCATTTCCTCCAAAAATGATGTCTTATTTATGGAACAAAATGCATATATTACCGATGGAGAAATTTGTTGGAAATACTGATGTATTCCATACTTCTGATTGGACTGAACCTCCGGCTCGGGCTTTAAAAGTCACTACAATACATGATTTATTGATATTTTCACAACCTCAATATGTCAATCCATCAATTGTTGAAAATCAAAAAGCTAAACTTAAGTGGGTGACTAAAGAAACAGCGATTATAATAACCGATTCCCAAAGTTCTAAAAATGATATTATTAAGTACTTAAAATATCCGGCTGACAGGATAAAAGTAGTTTATTTGGGGATTGATAAGATATTTTATCCCCAATCAGATGATGCTATACAAAAAGTCAAAAATAAATACAAATTAAATTTTGATTATTTATTATTCTTGGGTGTTAATGATAAGAGAAAAAATTGGGATTTATTAATTCAGGCATTTTCGCAAGTTAAAACAGCTGGTCTAAAATTAGTAGGCATCAGCAGTTTTCTTAGTACTTATAAATTTACTGATGAAAAAATTAAAATTTTACAATATGTTGACTTACAAGATATGCCGGCATTATATACCGGAGCAAAAGCATTTATTTACCCATCTTTATATGAAGGTTTTGGTTTACCGGTTTTAGAAGCAATGGCCAGTGGAGTACCGGTTATAACTTCTAACAGGGGTAGTCTGAAAGAAATTATAGGCGAAAACGGTTTTGTAATTGATCCCTATTCAACAATAGATCTTGTTTCAACGATAAATCAAGTAATTGGATTATCAAGTGAAGAAAGAAATAATATCATATATAAAGGTATCCAACACACAAAGAAATTTACTTGGGAAAAAACTGCATCCGAAACTTTAAAAATCTACGAAAGTTTAATATGAATATTGGAATAGATGGATATGAGGCCAATATAGCTCAAAGAGTAGGTATTGGTCAATATGCCTATCAACTATTATCGGAAATTTATAAATTAGATGATATTAATCAATATACAATTTTTTTACCTAATAACCCTTTGACTGACATGCCAAAGCCGAGAACCGGTTGGACATATAAAATAGGTAGGTCCGGCTCGTTTTGGACAATACGGCAATTACCTGGGTTGATTAAAAGTATAAAACTGGATAGATTTTTTTCTCCAACGCATTATTGCCCTTGGTTTACCAATCTACCAAAATTTATCTCCATTATGGACCTTTCTTATTTAAAATATCCGAAAATGTTTAAAATAAAAGATTTGATTCAATTAAGATATTTAACAGCATATTCAATCAAACATGCACAAAAAGTATTCACTATTTCTGAATATTCAAAAAAAGAAATTATTGAGCAATATAATTACCCAAAAGACAATATAATTGTTACATATCCAGGAGTAAATAAAGTATATACAAAAATAAACAAATTCTTAGCTCAAAAACCTGAAATTTTTAATAAATATAATATTTCGAAAAGATTCATTCTATTTGTTGGCACATTGCAACCGAGAAAAAATATTTCTAGATTAATTCAGGCTTTTAAGAGCATTGAAAGCGATTTACAGTTGGTGTTAATTGGGAAAAAAGGCTGGCTGTATGAATCAATATTAGCGCAAATAAATAAGGAAAATACGAATAATAAGATTATTTATATAGATTATATTGAAGAAAATGAATTGGCATATTTGTATAGCCAAGCTATTTGTTTAGTTTTACCGTCCTTATTTGAGGGTTTTGGTATGCCAGTTGTTGAAGCTATGAGCATGGGTTGTCCGGTTGTGGTGTCAAATAATTCAAGTCTTCCTGAAATTGCTCAAAATGCAGGAATTTACGTAAATCCTTTAAAAACAGAAGACATTGGCAAAGGCATCTTAAAAGCAGTAAAATTAACACCAGAGGAGCGAAGTAAGTTGATTAATCAAAATTACAAACAAGCACAAAAATTTACCTGGGAAAATTGTGCTAAAAAAACCATTGAGGTAATAACAGCTGACATTTAAATATGAAAGATAGAATGGGAAATGAATTATCGACCAAACAAGTATTTTATAAAGGTATCAATAGAATGGTTAACATCTGTTTAGATTTTGAACTGATGATTTTACGTTGGGTTGGGTATATTCCTATTCATGGTTTTAGAAATTTTTGCTATAAATTGGCTGGTATTAAATTCGGTAAAAACTCAACATTTCATATGTGGGCGAATTTTTATGAGCCAAAGAATATATCCATTGAAGAAGGCACGATTATTGGTAATAATGCGTTTTTGGACGGTAGGGAAAAAATCGAAATAGGAAATCATGTAGATATAGCCTCACACGTATCTATCTATAGCGGTAAACATGATTATGAAAGTGAAGATTTCAAGCCGGTATTTTATCCAGTGAAAATTGAGGATTATGTATTTATAGGTCCTCGGGTCATTATTCAACCTGGTGTTAAAATTGGTTACGGAGCAATTGTTGCTGCAGGCGCTGTTGTTACCAAAGATGTACTTCCATATTCCATAGTGGGTGGCGTCCCTGCGAATATTATTGGAGAACGTAAATTAAAAAATCTTCATTATCGTTTGGGTCGGGCACGTCTTTTTCAATAAAAACAACTTTTTATAAATCTATCAAGAATGGTATAATTTTTTCTAGGTTTTTAAATTTAAAACAGCATGAATATTACCAGAAAATTTTTAAGTTGGTTTGATAACCATTTATTGTTCTTTTTGAGTGGTTTTTTACTCGCATTTATACCGCTTTTCCCCAAATTACCGCTCTTTGATGTTATTCCCGGTTACATAGTTAGGGTGAGACTCGAAGATTTTTTAATAGCAATAGCCATTATAATATGGCTAGTTCAATTATGGAGGAAAAAAATTTCTTTTGGCCCAAATCCATTGGCAAAACCAATACTTATATATTTAACTGTGGGTTTATTATCGATGTTATCGGCTATTTTTATAACCCGAACTGTACCTCTTGAGATTTTGCATATAGGAAAAATGGCACTTCATTTCTTAAGAAGAATTGAATATTTTTCCCTATTTTTTATTTTTTATTCAACAGTTAAATCCATAAAACAAGTTAAAACATATCTTTTAATTTTAATCGTAACTATTTTAGGCGTAACTTTATACGGGTACGGTCAAAAATATTTATATTGGCCTGCTTTTTCCACAATGAACCGTGAATTTTCCAAAGGATGGGCTTTGTATTTAACTCAACATGCAAGGGTAATATCAACATTTGGCGGTCATTATGATTTAGCAGCTTATGCAATGATGGCTTTAATTCTTTTGTGGAGTTTATTTTTCAATATAGAAAAAAAATTATATAAACTTATAATTTTTATTATTTTAGCCGGAACCTTTTGGCTTTTAATTCTGACTGCATCGCGTACATCTTTTATTGCTTATATGGTTGGTGTTACGGTTTTATTTGGGTTTTGGACTTTCCGTAAAGGGATTATGTGGTCGGCAAAAAGATGGTTTATTGTGACGGTTTTAAGCATGTTTGTTATGTTATCTTTTGGTGATTTGTCCGATAGGTTTACTAAATTACTTAAATTAGACCAAAGATTAGGGGGAATCAAGTCATTACTCACACAACCGTTTAGCGCTCCACCAATTGGAGATAATATTGTTTTATTGGAAAATAATATTGAGGCGGTTACTTCAAAAAGTGATTTTCCACTATTGCCTATAAGACCATCTGATGTAACAGATATTATTCCTGAGGGGACTATTGCTACTCAAACAGCCAGCGGAGCTGCTATTACAAAAGTTGTACAACGAAATTACTCAAAAACAGCTTTAGTTTATGATTTATCAACCGGAATAAGATTGGATGCTCTTTGGCCAAGAGCTATAGCCGGTTTTAAGAAAAATCCTTTATTAGGAACAGGATATTCAACATTAACAAAAATTCAAGTAAACGAATTTACAGAGGCTGAATCAACGGACAATGATTATTTGCGGGCATTGGGCGAAACCGGACTGTTGGGGTTATTGGCTTTTGGATGGATTTTAGTAGCTGCTTTATCTATGGTGTGGAAGGCTTATACCTCAATTACTGATAAAGTGATTTTTGGTATGATTACAGCACTGACAGCAATAATTATCGGTTTATTAGTTAATGCAGTTTATATTGATATATTTGAAGCATCAAAAGTTGCCTTATACTTTTGGGCAATAACCGGCATTATTTTAGGGTCGATTAAAATAACTTCAGCTAATAAATTTCAACCTCCAAAATTATCATCAATTTCTGATTTGTCGTCTACTTTGCATAAGATAAAGCAAATCACCCAAAAAATTTATCGAAGTGACAAAACATATTTATTGATAATTATTATATTAGCTCTAGTTGTAAGACATTACAAAATTTCCGAGCCTTTGGCAGATTGGCATTCTTGGAGACAGGCGGATACATCGGCAGTTACTAGAAATTTTGTTCGGTACGGATTGAATTTATTTTATCCCAGATATGATGATTTATCTTCAATTGCATCCGGCATACCTAACCCGCAAGGATATAGATTTGTGGAATTTCCTTTATATAGTTTTTTTGCAGTTTTAACTGATAAATTATTTCCGGGATATAACGTAGAATATTCTGGCAGGTTAACTTCAATTTTTGCCTCAATAGGAACTCTTATATTCCTATATTTCTTAGTTAAAAAATATTTAGGAGTAAGAGTAGGCATGTTAACTGCCGGTTTTTTTGCTTTGCTTCCGTATAACATTTTTTGGTCAAGAACTATTTTACCTGAACCAACCCTCGTATTTCTTACAACAGCCATGCTCTATACATTTGATAAATGGGTGGAAACTTCAAAATGGAAATATTGGGTAATATCAGTTATATTTGCTGTTTTGAGTTTGCTAGTAAAATTTACAGCTGCTTTTTTTGTTATTCCGATGCTGTATTTAGCATGGAATAAATGGAAATTTAAAACTTTTACCAACATTTGGCTTTATATTTATGCAATTTTAACAGTACTGCCTTTTATTGCCTGGCGGATACATATTTCTAAATATCCTGAAGGTGTACCAGCTTATCAATGGTTATTTAATGGTAATGGAATCAGATTTAAAGGTGCATGGTTTTGGTGGCTTTTCAGCGAAAGAATCGGTCATCTAATTCTGGGAACTTGGGGCGTAGGTTTATTTTTGTTGGGGATGATTAGACAGGTTAAAAATAAAATTACCGGTACTAACGTATGGTTCTTTCATTATTGGTTGACGGGTTTGATTATTTATTTAATAGTCTTCGCAACCGGAAACGTACAACATGATTATTATCAAATTATTTTAGTACCAATTTTATGTATATTTTTGGCAATTGGAACTGATTTCTTATTAATAAAATCTGATTTGTTCCATCAATTTTTTTCAAAATTAGTATTAATAATTTGGATAGTTTTTATGTTGATGTTTGGCTGGTATCAAGCGAGGGATTTTTTCAATATCAATCATCCGGAAATCGTAGAAGCAGGCAGGGAATTCGACAGAGTTATAAGTAATAATAAGGTTTTGGTAATTGCTCCATATGGAGGAGATACGGCATTTTTATATCAAACCGGAAGAAGAGGTTGGCCTTTGATGGAAGGCACAATTGATGAAATGATTGCCAAAGGAGCGCATTATTATATCAGCACTAATTTTGATGATACGACTAATAAAATCATGCAAATGGCACTCAACAATCAATTGGGTAAAGATCAAATTCATCAATTTAAAATAATTAAACAAACCCCATCCTATGTAATAATTCAGTTAGTTCCGGATAAATTTCTTCCAAAAACAAACTAATTTATGAAGATACTGATGCTGACTCCTTATTTGCCTTATCCGCTTTTATCAGGGGGACAAATCCGGTCATTTAATTTATTAAAAAATTTAGCATCAAAACATCAGATAACACTGGTAGCTTTGATAAAGCATGATAATGAGAAACAATTTATTCCATACATTCAGCAATATTGTCATAAAGTAATTGTAGCTAAAAGACCGGAAAAACCCTGGACTTTTAGAAATATTATCAAAACAATTTTTGGATTATATCCATTTTTAGTAGTAAGAAATTTTTCATCTGAAGCAAAAACCGCGGTTATCGAAGAATTAAAAACTAATAAATTTGATTTAATTCATGCTGAAACCTTTTACGTAATGCCTCACATTCCTAAAACAAATGTGCCAATCTTGTTGGTTGAACAAACAATAGAATATTTAGTTTATCAACATTTTGTTGATACATTAAAAATCTTTTTTTTAAGATGGTTATTTGCAATAGATGTATATAAAATCCGTTATTGGGAAGAATATTATTGGAAACAAGCGAAAAGAATTGTGGCTATGTCCGAGCCGGATAAACTGATGATGAAAAAACGGCTTAAGTCATTGGATGTTTCAATTGTACCCAACGGTGTTGACTGTGACTTTTTTACATTCAGAAAAAATATTCCTAAAGATAACAGCACAATTTTATTCGTTGGTAATTTCAAATGGTTGCAAAACCGGGAAGCAGTACTTGAATTGGTTAATAAAATTTGGCCAAAAATTTCAACAAAAGTTAAAACTGCAAAATTATGGATTGTTGGTAAATTCCCTACAAGAGAAATTTTAGCTCTAAATAGCGTACGTATTAAAATATCTGCAGATGTTGAAGATATCAGGGATGCTTATTACAAATCAGACGTATTATTGGCGCCGATTTATGGACCCGGTGGTACCAGATACAAGATACTTGAAGCCATGGCGTCAGGTATACCAGTTGTCACTACGCCGCAAGGCATAGAAGGTTTAGGAGTGATAGATGGAAAACAAGCCATAATCAGAAAAAATTTGGATGATTTAGCTCAGGCGACAATTGAAGTATTAAAAAATAAAAATTTATATGCAACGTTATCCGAAAATGCAAATGCTATAGTTAGAAATACCTATAATTGGGAAGTAATTGCCAGATCGCTAGATAAAATATATGAGGATGTAGCGCATGAAAAATGAAATTGATTTATCCATAATAATTGTTTCTTTTAACACAAAAAAAATAATTGATAATTGTTTAAATTCAATTTTCCAATCATTAAAAAACAGTAAGTTTACTTCTGAAACAATTGTTATTGATAACGGTTCAATTGATGGATCAGTGGATTTGATAAAACAAAAATATCCGCAAGTTAGATTAAATTCTAATAAAACTAATTTGGGGTTTGGTAAAGCAAACAATCAAGGGACATTAATCTCTAAAGGTAATTATTTATTGTTTCTGAACTCTGATACGGTTGTTATAAATTGTGCCATAGATAAATTATATGATTTTACAAAATCTAACAATGGAAAAATGATTTGCGGGGGGAAATTATTTAATTTAGATATGAGTCCTCAACCATCGTGCGGTCCCCAATATTCATTGATCAACATATTTATTGCGTTATTTTTAAAAGGTGATTATTTTGGATTAACCCGTTATTCTCCTAATAAGATAACTAACGTTGATTGGATAATGGGTGCCTGCATGATGATGTCTAAAAATTTATTTAATACTGTTGGTGGATTTGACGAAGGAATTTTTATGTATATGGAGGAAATAGATTTTGAATACAGAGCAAGAATGCTTAAATTTAATATTCAATTTTTTCCAGATGCTCATTTTATCCATCTTGGAGCAGCTAGCGGTGAAGGTCGAAATAGAGCGATATTAAATGTATTTAAAGGATTTAAATATTATTATAAAAAACATTTTGGATTTTGGAAGAACATATTACTGAATCTGATTTTAATATCTAAATCATTAATCTCGATATTATTATTTACAATTATTATAAACAATTCTAAGAAAAAATTATATTTAGAGGCGTTAAAAATTTCTGTATCTAAATGAAACTATCAATAATTATCGTAAACTACTACGTAGAAACATACTTAAAGAAGTGTATAGATTCGTTAATCGATAATTACGAATCAAATTTTAAAAACGGCGAATTTGAAATAATAATTGGCGACAATGGATCACAAAATCATGCCTTAGATTTTGTAAAAACTTATGGTGATTATATAAAATTAATCAGAAATAATAATAATTTAGGCTATGCTAAAGCAAATAATATATGTATACAATCAGCTCAAGGTGAATATGTTTTACTATTAAATCCGGATACTATAGTTTATAAAAATACTCTGACCAAATTAATTAAATATCTGGATGAGCACTTAAAGGTAGGTTTAGCAACCTGTCGGATATTGTTACCTGATGGAAGTATTGACGATGCATCACATAGAGGATTTCCCACGCCATGGCGGGCATTTACTTATTTTTCCGGCTTAGGAAAAATGTTTCCCAATTCTCAATTTTTAAACGGTTATCATTTAGGTTATCAAAATATGAATTCAGTTCATGAAATTGAGGCTTGTGTAGGTGCTTTTATGTTAATCAGAAAAGAGGTAGGAGAAAGTTTAAATTGGCTGGATGAGGACTTTTTTTGGTATGGTGAAGATCTGGACTTTTGTTATAGAGTAAAAAAAATAAATTACCAGGTAATGTATGTTCCAAGCGTCTCAATTTTGCATTATAAAGGAATTGCCAGTGGTATTAAGAAGCATTCTCAAAACATAGCTAAAGCTGATAGGAAAACAATCATATTGGCAATTAAAGCCAGATACGAGGCCATGCGTTTATTTTATAAAAAACATTATTTAACCAAATATCCTTCAATTGTCACAAATTTTATTTTACTGGCAATTTGGATTAAAGAAAAAATCAACTTTTTATTTATATGAAAATTGGTATCGATTGTAGACTTTGGAATGAAACCGGTGTTGGCAGATATATAAGAGCATTAGTGAGTCAATTGCAAAAAATTGATCACAAAAATGATTATGTATTATTTTTGCCAAAACTTGAATTTAATAATATTACTTTGTCTAATCAAAAATGGTCTAAAATTTTAGCAGATGTTTCCTGGCATTCCTGGGAGGAACAATTTAAAATGCCAAATATTTATAAATTCTCAAAGGCAGACTTAATACACATTCCTTACTTTTCAGTGCCAATTTTTATCAAACAACCGTATATTGTTACCATTCATGATTTAACAATTTCACATTATGCTACAGGTAAAGCTACAACCAAACCAATGCCAATTTACTTAATAAAAAGACTTGCATATAATTTGATACTTAAACAAGCTGTTTCAAAATCAAACAAAATTTTAACAGTATCAAATTACGTAAAAAATCAATTAATACGGGAATTTAATTTAAATCCTCGTAAAGTAGTAGTGACTTATGAATCCGGAGAATTGGAAGATAAACTAATACCTGAAAAAGCGTCAAATTTGCCCACTAATTATTGTTTATATGTAGGTAACGCGCATCCTCATAAAAATTTAGAAAAACTGCTTTATGCATTTGCAAAAGTACGAAAAGAATTACCGGGATTCAAATTATTTCTAATTGGTAAAGATGACTATTTTTATACAAGATTGAAAAAATATGCAGAAAAACTTCA